>Ga0075639_144_pt1 | contig 4836 bp, 8 predicted proteins | sample RifGroA1_FD_68391 | JGI IMG/M metagenome (GOLD analysis project Ga0075639, IMG submission 68391) | Microgenomates (Woesebacteria) bacterium GW2011_GWA1_41_7 | reverse complement strand
TTTTTGAATATGCACCGGACCTAGAACTTCTGTTCCCGGTTGACCTCGCAAGCCAAGTTACCAATTGGCGAGAAATAGCCCCTTAACCCCACTACGTACAAGGTTGATCCTTGTACGTTTTGTAAGTTCCTAAGAGAAAGAGGGACCACGTAACATATTTAATAGCAAAATAGTTGAGTAAGTAAAAATAAAATAATTGGATTTTAGATAAGCTTACTTATTAACACCGTAGGGGTAAAAGACGGACAAACCACTTAAGGGGAATTCTTGCCAACCTCGGAAAACGCTTACTCTTCGATTACTTAGACTTCCTGTCGTACCTGAAACTCCCGTAGAAACTATATTTATTCCCTGAGAGGGTAGCGTTGTGTCTCCGGCGAAATTGGCGCTTGTTCCTACAATGTGACCTGTGTCGGTATTATAAAGCATCCTAACCTTAGCAAAAAGTAGTCCATTTACAGTATTGTAAGAGCCTGCCGGAATTCCAAGGCCTGACATAGTGATTGTTTTCTGGAAAGAATAACCAACACCATCTATTTGGCATGTGCCGGCATCTACCCCGGCAAAATAATTCGATGCCGCTCTGCTTACATTGGGGTCAAAAGTGGCTCTACCGATTTGAATTGTAGAAAGATTTCCCGGAGCTGTTTCGTAATAAACACTGATCTCGATTGCCGGAGTCGTTGAATTACTGGCCGGCGTACCAGAATTTCCCCAACAAACTTTTAAAGTATTCCCTGTAAAACAAGGGAAGCCCGCAGCGCAAGTAATTTGTCCTGTGCTATCGTGGGAAACAAACCAATTAGTCATAGTGTCTCCCGACAGAAGTGGAATCGGATAATTAAAGTTGGGTAAGTCTTGTGAATAATTTGTTACATCTACTGAGTAGGAAGCGTCTCCTATTTGGACACTACCACCGCTCCCTGCGCCTGTAATTAAGGCGTTTTCAACTCCCGCCTCAGCCGCTGAAAATGCACGAACAGAATCGGCCTGTTCAGTTGAGATTGCAATATCAGTTATGGAGCGTGACATTACAAAAAGAACTATTGTCAAAACAACCGACAGGGAGAGAAGAACCAACACTAACGCTTGTCCGGATTCTGACTCTTTTCGCATCAAATTAGTTTAACAAGTGACCAATATAATTGCAATCCATTTCTATTTAATTTCGTAAATAAATTTTTGATTCGGTTGTTACATTAGAACCTTGTGATCCGGAGTAGGTGGTATCTTGCACTGTGAGATTAACTTTTACAGAAGGTGGATTTGATAAGTCTGCACGGGTACATACAAATGAACACTGAATAATTTTAATTGAATCCGATGTAAGCCTGGCTGAGCCGGAAGCAATATGAGAATCGGTTGCAGCCCCAACATTGACGCAAGAAAATGACGATGAAATGCCAAATTGGTCCATATATGTTATTTTACTGGTATCCGTATTCGGACAATCCAAAACCACGCTAGCATTCCTTAAATTTCTTTCAATGACTGCCAAACTGTAATTAATATTTTCCCTTACTTTTATCAACGATTCACTTTTTTTGGTGCCTTGAATAGTTAAAATAAGCGAACCTGAAATAATTACGCCTAAAACTGCAAATATTGTAACCACTACCAAAATTTCAATTAGGCTGAGTCCTCTTTCCAACTTTTTTTTCATATATATTTCTATTGGGTAGCCGATAAATCCGTCGATCCTGTAATCTGATGTAATCCCTTAGAATCTGTCCAAGATACCGTGGTATTCACACGCACAACATTTTTCCCATTAACTAAAGAGATACTAAGACCGGATTGGCGGATAAATTTAGTCCCCGTAATATATTCATCGGAAGCACATGCCCTGGGCAAACTTGGAAGAATCCAAGAAAGGCTTCTGAAACACCATGTAGGAATTGCGGCTTTGGTGATAAAGGTGGCTGAGTTACTGTCACGCTCTTGCCTTAACCACTCATTGGCCTGTTGCACATAGTTTGACGCCAGAGTCTTATCCCTCGAGTAGGAAGAATTTTGTATGGAATTTGATGCCATGGAAACTATGGCTGTAATAATAAGCGCGCTAACTGCTATGGCAACCACAACCTCGAAAAGCGATTGTCCTTTCTGTGGTTTAATCATATAAATATTATCTATTTGACATCTCCTCCCGGACCAATGCTAACAGTCAAAGTCTTACCTGTTGCTGTCTGAGTTAATACAATTGATGCCCCACCGGGAGGTATGTTTGTCCCAGCGCCTAAAATCTTGAATAGCAAAGGGTTCGGAGAAGGGGTAGAAATGGTAATGCCATCAGTTATTAAAACACTGTCTGTATTAATATTTCCACCTGAACAAGATGCACCTATTGTATATGAGGTCTGGGATGCCACCTGAAAGAAATATCCCACCAAAGTCTGTGGATTTGCGCAAGCAAAACCGGTCGGCTTAATTCCTGACATTGCGCTTTGCTGGGCTTTCCTCAAATCCCCCTGAATAGTTTTTGCCACCCCAGCCAGTGCCTGCCTTCTGCCAAAATCTCTATACCCAACGTAGCCAATTGTAAAAAGAACTCCGACGATAGTTAAAACAACCAAAATCTCAATTAGGGTATATGCTTTCATAGAGGTATGGGCTTTTAGTTTCATGGGCTAACCACTTTGTAATTACATGTGGAGCCTCCGCAGCTACTTGAGCCACCACAAGTAACGGTAGTTCCACCTTGCTCCATAGAAGCGCAAATTTCATACGTTGAGCCGTTGGATGAATAAGTGTAAGAATGTGTGGAAGGAACAGGATCCGCCGGTACACTACTTATATAAACATTCGCAACCGCACATGTGGAAGGAGTGCCGCTACCTTTCAATTGAGCACCTGTTGCGGGCATTGCATTCGGATAAATATTACAATCGGCCCTATAAATCTCAAGACCGCTTCTCATCTGTTCAAGATCAGCTTTCCTTTTACCGTCACGGGATGCTTGTCTGGCTCCCTGCATACCAAAAATGGAAATAGCCAGAAGTATGCCCAGGATCGAAATAACAACCAAAAGCTCGATCAGTGTGAAGCCATTCCTATCATTAATAATTTGTAATTTTTTTCCAATTTTCACTTTATTGTGTCAATCCTGCCGGGCATGCACCGCCGCCGAATACGGTTCCTGAGCTAATTTTTCCCGATTGTCCCGTGGAACAAACCACCCAAAAGGTGTCGGTTACATTCTCCAGTCTTGCCCACAAAATATATTGAGTTGCCTTAGCCATAAGATCTGATGTAGTTCCATCTGATTGGTAACCATATGGTGGTGGATCGCCGTCCACCGGATCATATCTGGGATCGTTCGGGCAAGTTCCCGTAATTCCCAGGGCAGAACATAAACTTGCCATTGGTGCAGAACCTGAGTACCAAGCCGGGTATAAACCGTTATTTTTATTAGCGAATGCTTCCAGAGAATTCTGATATTGTTTCAGGTCAGATTTCCTGGCCGTATCTCTTGCCTGTTTTTGTGTTGATGAAAAAGAAACTGTTGCCAAAGCCGCCAGAATTCCGATAATTGAAACTACCACAAGCATCTCGATGAGAGTGAACGCACTCTCCGTACGTCTGGCTTTCGTGAGAGTGAACGCACTCTCCGTTAGTAAATTTTTCTTAATTTTCATATCAAGGTATTACTTGGTGAACACAACCGCTTTCACAAGTCCATCCGGAAACCGTAACGCTTTTGCAAACCGAATCACTTTTGTTTTCAAGACAGGCAGACAGTGTAAATGAGTCGTCTATGGCATTCAAAACGTAAGAATAAGTTTGATCGGGAAGCGGATCGTTCGGAACCGATTTCATATATGTTGCGTTAGCTGTTGACCACTCCAAACCCCATGGAACAGAAGATGGGTAACTGCCGTTATCGTTGTAGTAGAGTCTAAGCGCTGTTTGTAAATTTTTCATATCAGCCTTTCTGACCGCATCACGGGATCTACTTCTGGCAGCATTTAGATTTGCCGTTACAAGAGTCGCCAAAATACCGATTATCGAAACAACCACCAGAAGCTCAATTAGGGTGAAACCAAGCCTAATGGCGGATGATGTTTTTTTATGAGCAGTTATATTCATAATTAATAATACAACAAATTAATTTATCTCACACTAGTTGGTTAATGGTGTAACATTTGGACTGGTAATTGCAAAATTACACCCCAAACTCCCGCAAGTAACCCCGGCCGGCAAATCGGTATGGGTACCACAAGTGCCACCTATACAGGCGCTTGTGTCCTGCGAATTTTCAAGATGGGCGTAGATCTGAAAAGCCTGTTGCGAAATGCCATCAATAGTTAAAGATCGGTAGTAATAACCCAGGGTTGAGCTAGAGTCTTTAGGTACGGTTTTCAGATAAACAGTATTGGCATCCTTCATTTGGCCGGCACCCCATGTGCAGGCTGTGGCGGTTGTTGTCGGACAACCCAATATCTGACCATTCAGAGAACCGGGGTATTCGCCGTAATCGTTATAATAAATTTCCAAAGCGCTGGAAATCTGTTTAAGATCAGACTTCCTTTGGGCGTCACGCCCTCTCATCTGGGAACTGCTAAAGGTAACCAGGCCAATTGTCGCCAGGATTCCCAATATCGCTATAACCACAAGAAGCTCTACAAGTGTAAATCCTAAGCTTAAGTTTTTTATGTTAGATCTAAAATCTGATCCCATTGGCAGTGAAACCTTATATATTAATAATACTACTTTTTAAGGAGTGCTGCAGCCTCCTCTTCACACTCCTGTAAAGTTTTAGGTATTTCACAACCGTAAGTGCGGCCAACATTGCAAACTCGGTTGCCGCAAGGATAATTCTTGTCAACAATTCTT
>Ga0075639_152_pt1 | contig 5289 bp, 5 predicted proteins | sample RifGroA1_FD_68391 | JGI IMG/M metagenome (GOLD analysis project Ga0075639, IMG submission 68391) | Microgenomates (Woesebacteria) bacterium GW2011_GWA1_41_7 | reverse complement strand
CAAAAAAGGTTTGAAGACCAAATGAAAAAGGCAATGCTTCGTGAGAAGAAAAGAACAATTGAGCAGGAACTTGGAGAGATTGATGAAGATGGGGAAATGACAAATGAGGAGTTTAAAGAGTACAAAACAAAAATTAAAAATGCAGGTATGCCGATGGATGTTAAAGATAGAGCGGAAAAGGAACTTAAACGCTTAAGCGAAATGTCTCCCAATAATCCCGAGGGAGCCTATATTCGAAATTACCTTGATTGGATTTGCGACATGCCATGGAGCAAGGCGACCCCGAATAACGTTGCCATGAATAAAGCCTCAAAGATTTTGGAAAATGAACACTATGGTATAGATAAAGCGAAAGAACGCATTTTGGAATTTTTGGCTGTTATGAAACTCAAAAAGGAAGCAAAACGTTCCGGACAAAAGAAAGGGGTCGACGGGAAAAACAGTGTACACCCGACAATTCTTTGCTTTATAGGGCCTCCAGGTGTCGGAAAAACCTCCATAGGCAGGTCAATTGCCAAAGCGTTAAACCGTAAGTTTGTCAGAGTATCTTTGGGAGGTATCAGAGACGAGGCTGAAATTAGAGGTCACAGAAGAACCTATGTCGGTGCAATGCCCGGTAGGATTATCCAGGGAATGAAAAGCGCAGGAACAAAAAACCCTGTTTTTATGCTCGATGAAATTGACAAAATAGGAGTGGACTTTAGAGGGGATCCTTCAAGTGCACTTCTTGAGGCACTAGACCCGGAGCAAAATAAAGAATTTTCAGACCACTACCTGGAGGTTCCGTTTGACCTTTCGGAGGTAATGTTTATTTGTACAGGTAATGTTCTGGACACAATACCGGCACCTTTGAGGGACAGAATGGAAGTAATAACTTTCCCGGGTTATACCGAGGATGAGAAATTCCAAATTGCCAAGAAATTCCTTTGGCCGAAACAGATTGAGGTACAAGGTTTAATCAAAAAAGGTACCCAGATTTCCGACTCGGGAATTAAAGAGGTTGTCGGCAGTTATACAAGGGAGGCAGGAGTAAGAAACTTGGAAAGAAACCTGGCAAGTATTTGCCGTAAAGTTGCCAGACTGGTTGCCGAAGGAAAGAAATATCCACGAAAAATCGAGGCTACGGATGTCAGAAAACTTTTGGGGAGTCAAAGATTCACATCTCAAATAGCCGAGAAAAGAGATGAGATCGGAATGAGTACCGGGCTTTCGGTGACACCGTTCGGTGGCGAGATTCTTTTTATTGAGGTTTCCCTGATGCCGGGCAAAGGAAGATTGACTCTTACAGGACAGCTGGGTGATGTTATGAAAGAATCTGCAAAAGCAGCATTTACCTGGACCAGATCGCATTATCACGAACTGGGACTAAGAGCCGATTTCGCCGAGGGAATTGATGTTCATATACACGTACCTGAAGGTGCGGTACAAAAAGACGGTCCTTCAGCGGGTGTTGCCATTACCACTGCTTTGGTTTCTGCACTGACAGGCATTCCGGTTAAACGCCGTGTAGGTATGACCGGTGAGGTAACCCTGAGGGGTAGGGTTTTGGAAATTGGCGGACTGAAAGAGAAGTCGATTGCCGGTCACAGAGCGGGACTTACTACAATAGTAGTTCCAAAAGACAATAAGAAAGACATGGAAGAAATACCGACTACCGTTAAAAAAGACATAGAGTTTGTTTTTGCAGAAACCGTGGAAGATGTATTGAAAAAGGCCCTCATCTCGTGGCCGTCTAAATCCAAGATTGACGATAAATATTCTCCGATTTCAGCTTCACTTGCAGCAAGTTAACCTTTCTATATAGTAGGGTATGCCCATCATTCGGAAATTGGCCTTCTTCATGATAAAATACGCATGTATTCAGTAAGGCCTGCCAAGTTCTCTTGGCCCCATCGTCTAGTGGTCTAGGACACCAGGTTCTCATCCTGGTAACTTGGGTTCGAGTCCCAATGGGGTCACTCACTTCGTTCGTTTCTCCCTGGATCCTCGATAGTGCAAATCAAAGTAAGGAGCTATGCACACGAGTCCCAATGGGGTCACTTAGTTTGATTCTTAATAAATCTTACACGAACTGAAGCTAGATGTGTTTCAATCTCTTTGATTATCTTACGTTTATTTTTTCGTTTTGTTTAAACATTAATTTTTTCTAAAAGATCCGAAATTTCTTTCTCAAAAATTTCTTTTGGCCTAAAACCTATGAATTCATGGACGATTTTACCGTTCTTAAAGACTTTCATATTCGGTATGCTTTGAATCTGAAACATACCGGCGCCATCATTCGGCACGGCGTGCACCAAGGTGCCCAAAAATCAACCAAAGTGGGGGTGTCTGATTTTATAACCTCATTCTCAAAATTTTCCGGCGACAAATCAATTGGTTTTGACATAGCTTTTTATATTAATTAATAAATCTTTATCCTCTTTTTTCAAGGATTTCATACAGGTATTAAACTGTTCTTCGATAACGGTATCCATCACACTTCCGACGGCTGATTTGATTGCCTTTAACTGGGTTAATACTTGGAGACAGTCAGTTTGCCTATCCACCATTTTTTTAACTCCTTCAATCTGACCGGTAATATTGTTGAGGCGGGCTGCAATTGATTTCATGAAGATAATATAACATACACCCCCTGGGGGTGTCAATACACCAGCCCGGATTGAACCAGGCCGGTGTATTAATCAATTTTTATTGGGCAAACAATCTAAAAAACCAGCCAAATAGACTTCTGGTTTGTATTTCTGCCACAATTTTATCCTGCAAGGCTACGTTTTCCTGAATCAAAGCCTGTATAGTTGCTTTAACCGCCGCGATATCGCTTTGATTGGTAAGCTGAGTCGCGAGCGCGGTTAGCTCTTGAATTCTCAGCTGATTCTCAACAATTTGCTGTTGGAGGCTTTTAACTGCCTCGAAATCCGTACCCGTTAAAAATCTCGCCAACTTTCCTTTTGTTTCAAGTTTATCTAATTGCGCTTGAATCTGGGTTTGGGCTTGATTTTGTGCCTGAGCGATCTGTCTAACTTGTTGGCCAATTCCGCCGGTTGTTCTCACTTGTAGTAGAGTCTGAACCTGCTTGGCAACTTCGCTCATGTGCTCGGCGCTTAAACCAGCGCTTTGCGAACCGATCCCTTGTCCGTCCCCGAGGTTTTCCTCTTCCTGGGTATTTACCTGTAATTGTGAGTCCTCTCCTGCGTTTTGGGTTTTAACCTGATTTTTATTCTGAACGCCTGTCGGAGAAGGAGACGCATTTAGTAACTGTTGGGTTCCTTGTCCCGTTTGGGCTCCTACACCACTACTGGCAGCGTAAACAGTGGAGGCCAAACCAAAAACAGCCAACACCGGGATTATATATAATAATTTCTTCAATTTATATTCACCCCCTTTATTGTTACCATATTCACTTTATAAATCATCACCTTCTATTATATCCGTTGCCCTTACCGTTTTGTAAACCGCCTTTTCCCTGATTTTCTATTCTTTGGTAAAAACCCTTCATTAAGCCACCTCTTGACCAGATATCGTTTAACCCTAAGCCGTCAATAACAAATCCAGCGATAGCTACTGTTGCGATAAACCCGATGATCATAAGAAGAAAATTTTTCTTGTACGAAAAATCGTATTTCCTAAGTAGCAGTATTCCGATCCCAATCCCCAGAATTGCTAAAATCGGGATCCAGAAAGGAAAACTCTCAAACATTATCGCGAGCCTTCCATAACCCGGCCCCTGCTTTTTGATAAGAAATATAGTCAGATTAATCAGAAACGCTACCGCAACTGCCGCAGCAATTGTTCCTAAAAGCATAAAGACAGAGCCGGCTACGAAATACCACCTTGGCTTCATGGCAATCTCGCCGGAGGTGACTCTCGACATGACTTCTTTTTCAATATCTATTTTATTTGTTGACATATCTTTTTCATTATAACTTTTGCACGGTTTATCCTTGTTCCGACCGTGCCTACCGGAATTCTTAAAATGTCGCTTATTTCCTCATAGGATTTTTCCTCCAAAAAATAAAGCGACAAGGCCTCCCTATAAATAACCGACATTTTACTTAGGCAGTTATGGGCACGGCCTGCCAGTTCCTTTTTCACAAACCCGTCTTCAATATTTATCCCGCTGTCAAAATCAATATCCTCATATAAAGAAACCTGTTTTTTCTCCCTATGAATTAAGTTTATGGCCTCATTGTGAACAATTCGATATATATAACTGCTGAATTTTTTTTTGGTATCAAAACCGTTTAAGTTTATATAAGTCTTTATAAATGACTCCTGGACAACATCGGAAGCCATATGTTTATCCCCGACTAAATAACTGGCATATCTCATAAGCTTATCCTGATAACGCTTTATTATATGAATATACAGTTCTTTGTCTTTTTTCCGAATTGCCTCTACTATCTTTTCGTCTGATAATTTTTGTATATCTTTCATTATTTTCTATTTTAGTATAAATCCTGTACATATTTTTTCTTCGATCCATTACCAAAACCCCACTTTTGTTAGTGAGGTCTGGTAATAAATCCTTGGCTTTTAACGATTAACGTTTCTGCCGTAGCCCATTCCCTGACCCTGACCGGAACCGTTTTGTAGTCCCAATCCAAGTTCAGTTCTTATTGCATTTGCCTCGGAAGTTTTTCCGTCAAGCATCATCTGATGCATTTCGGCAAACTTCGCAAAGTTTCCTTCGTTGACTACTTGGGTAACTCTACCCCTACCCTGCATTTGTTCTTTCCATGCATTGTAATCCTTGTTCTCAAATGCTTTGGTCATGGCTTCATGCCTTTCGGCTGAATAGTAAGGACCTTGAACACTTGGGTCGCCTCTATAGGCCTGTGCACTTGAGGATGCAGCAAATAATGCTCCTACTCCTAGTGCAATCCCCGTTATAGTTAAAATTGTTTTATTCATATTTTTTCACCCCCCTTCATTTGTTACTGTCTACTAGTAGTACAGACATGGGGATGTTTTTCTTTCAGATATGACTGGTCGTATATTAAACCTTTCAAAAGATCGGACAGGAATACTAAATGGAGTTATAAGAAGAACATACAATCTGATTATTAATATATTTTTCGATGGATTTGTCCAAACTGACAAGTGGTTCGTTGTTAATGCGATCAAAATCTGAATATGTTACAGCATACTGTATTGTGATTTTGCGCTCATCAATTTGCTGCTTTATCAGAGCCAACCCTGCAATATATTCTAGTGAATTCACTTTTCCTATGTTCTCCAATCCGGCAGACTTTAGTAAATTCCCAATTACTTTGGCCAAATAATATTCAT
>Ga0075639_139_pt1 | contig 5351 bp, 5 predicted proteins | sample RifGroA1_FD_68391 | JGI IMG/M metagenome (GOLD analysis project Ga0075639, IMG submission 68391) | Microgenomates (Woesebacteria) bacterium GW2011_GWA1_41_7 | reverse complement strand
AGCCATGGTAAAACAAGTTTGCCATAGCCATGGTAAAATACGAATATGGAGCCCAAAATAATTTACGAAGACGACTCCTTTTTTGTTATCGATAAACCTTCAGGTTGGATTGTAAATGAGGCTACGACAACAAAGGATCAACCGGTTTTGCAAGCTTGGTTGAAAAAATTTGACTATCCGCTTGTGGGTGATAGCCTCTATCGTAGTGGTATAGTTCACAGGCTCGATAAGGAGACCAGTGGGGTAATGGTGGTGGCCAAGAACAAGGAATCCTTTACCAAACTTCAGTCCGAATTCAAAAAACGCGAAGTAAGTAAAACTTATATAGCTCTGGTTCATGGAAAACTCACTCCGGAGGAGGGTGAAGTAAGCGTTCCTGTGGGAAGGCTTCCCTGGAGACGTGACCGTTTTGGAGTAATCGCCGGGGGTAGGGATTCGTGTACTACCTACAAGGTTAAAGAATTTTTTCCGGGAAATAATGCAGGACATAGTTTGGTTGAGTTTTATCCGAAAACAGGAAGAACACACCAAATCAGAATTCACTGTAAACATCTGGGACACGCAATTGTTGCGGATGAATTTTATGCAGGCAGAAAAACCGCAAGGAACGATAGAGTTTGGTGCCCAAGATTGTTTCTGCACGCTGCTTCCATTAAATTTATTCATCCGGTAACGGGTAAGCCTGTTGAATTTTCTTCGAATTTGCCCGGGGAGTTAAATAAAGTACTTCAGAATTTGTAAATTTTAAATAAATAAAATACGTAGATGAGTATGTATAAAATACCATATCCACGGGGAATATTTGTACCCATGTATTTGTGGCTTAGTATTACGACGCTAACTATTGTCAGAGCCATGAATATTAGTGAGAAGACATCGATGGTATAGCCGCTACCGCCAAAGATAATAAGAATCGCCCCGATTATCGAAAGATTGAAAATATTACTTCCCTGGATATCTCCGTATAAAAGTTTCCAATCCTTTTTAATCCCTGACGATATTGCTGCAGCCAGTTCGGGGAGTGAAGTACCAAGTGCCACCAGTGAAAGTCCGATTAGTTCCTGATTGATATTAAATGCCTTCGAAATATCGATTACCGAGGCTACCAAATATTTACTACTGATAATAAGGCCACCTATTGATAAAAAGATTCCCGAAAGATAAACAATCGGGTTACCTTTACCTTTCTCAAGTTTGGCTAATGTTTTTTTGTCTTCGTGGTTACTACCTTCCTTACCCCAGATAATTTCGGTGACGAAAAATATTAAATAGAAAATAATAAGGGCAACCCCAAGAATTTTCCCAATATCGTCCGGAAGGAAGAAGAGAGAAATGAAAATAGCCGTAATTATGAGTAAAATCAAATTGTTCTTTTGTGTTTTTGATGTGCCGATGCGAATAGGGAATAAGAGGATGTTGACTCCCAATATAAGACAAATATTAACAATACTTGAGCCGATTATGTCACCGAACGATATAAGAGGAGCACCTTGAATAATGGAGGATATGGCAACAAATGTTTCGGGTAGGGAGGTCCCTATGGCTACTAAAGTTACGCCAATGATCAGAGGGGATATTTTGATTCTGGAAGAAAGCTTTTCAGAAAATTTCAACAATAAGTACGCTGAAATTATTAAAAAGAATATTGAAACCAAAAACCTTGTAAAAAATTCCGGAACTACCATTTACGTATATTTATATATTATCAAATTTTTCTCTTTCACATCTACTTTACACGAAGTGAAGTAGATCATACACTGAATTAATGGATCTCATACTGGGCCTCTTCTTTATTATTGTAGCAGCTTGCTTGGGTGGATTTATTGCGAAACTTTTGAGGCTTCCCAGTTTGGTCGGCTATATTATTGCCGGTATTATTGTAGGTGCCATTCTTCCCTCGAATTTTAGGCAAGTTTCCTCTTTGGCCGATGTCGGAATTATATTGCTTCTTTTTTCAATCGGTTTGGAACTTTCGTTTGATAGACTTTCCAGATATCTTAAAATTGCCGTTTTGGGGTCACTGATACAAATTGTCTTAACGGTATTTTTCTCTTATCTGATTCTCAGTCTTTTTCACTTATCTACAGTCGCAGCACTTGTTCTGTCGCTTGGTTTTTCTGTTTCTTCAACTGCCGTTATTGTAAAAATTTTGGGGGATAAGGGGGAGTTGGATACTATCCATGGAGGAATAATTTTTGGTTGGCTTTTGGTACAGGATTTGGCGGTGGTTCCCATGATGGTTGTCTTGCCGTTTTTGGCAGGGGAAAGTGGAAGTGCGGCCGGTGGAATTTTACTTGCGCTTGGAAAAGGCGCACTGGTAATTCTGGGAGTAGTTTTCTTGGGTAAAAAACTGGTCCCATTGATAATCCATCGACTTGCGGCAATAAATTCCAGAGAAATTTTGCTTTTGGCATCAATCGCGCTGGCTCTAGGGACAGCCGCCGTTACATCTTATTTTGGAATCTCGCCGGCTCTAGGAGCATTTTTGGCCGGAGTTGTTATTTCAGGCAGTCAGGAAGATCATGCAATCTTTGCAGAGACAAGGCCTCTAAGAGACATTTTTGTTGCACTCTTCTTTGTGACTTTGGGATTTATGGTGACCCCCTCCGTTGTTATTTCAAACATTGGTCTTATTTTGGCACTCACTGCAATAGTTCTACTGTTAAAAATAGTAATTGTTTTTATTATTAGCTTTGTCTTTGGTTACCGTGGGAAAACTGCTATTGCAAACAGCTTCGCCCTTGCCCAGGTGGGAGAATTCGCCTTCGTTATTTTTTCCGGGGCATTGGCGCTTAACCTATTAACTTTTATAGAAACATCAATTGGAATTTCCGTAACCCTATTAACGCTGGTTGTTTCTCCGATTTTGTATAACCTAATTCTTCCTTTTTGGAGAAAAATGAAAATTCTTACCAATAACCGTCCGGGCTTGGCAAAGCTTTTTTCTGCAGGCGAAAAACATAGTATCGAAGCGGAAGGGTTTCGGGATCATATAATTATCTGTGGCTATGGTAGGGTGGGTAAGTGGATAGGGAAAGCTCTGCAGAGCTTTGGTGTTCCGTTTGTTGTTGTTGAATACAATCAAACAATCGTTCAGGAACTTTCGGTAGGCGGCATTCCTGTTCTTTATGGCGATCCCACAGAGCCGGAGGTCTTGGAAGCGGTTGGTGTGAGGTATTCAAAAGCCGTAATCTTGGCAATTCCCGATAGGGTTGCCCAAGAGACCTTGATTGCATATGTTCAAACTGTTGCTCCTGCCACCAAGATTATTTCCAGAGCCCATCAGGATTCTGATTGGGAAAAGCTCAAGGACTTGCGGGTTGATAAAGTTGTTCAGCCGGAATTCGAAGCAGCTCTTGCGATAGTGAAAAGTGTATTTAGTTCTATGGGTAAAAGTAAGGAAGAAATTTCAGCTGTAACTAAAAGTTTGAGGTTGTCACGTAACCGTTAAAAACAAGAAATGAAATCTGCCCGAAGACAAGCTTATAGAGCACGAAAACAGGCTCATACTGCACGTAAAAGTAACAAGGATAAAAAAGGTTTTTCATTTGTTAAGTTACTCCTTCCACTTGTACTCCTTCTTGTTTGTTATCTGTTTCTTAAAGGAACTACCCGTCTCTGGAATGGAAAAGACAAAGTGTCTTTGGTTTACAAGGGAGAGGGTGGAGATATAGAGGTTACGGTCTTGGATCCGGTACTTTCGGAAGTTACAACAATAGTGATTCCGGGGGACACTCAGGTCGAAGTTGCCAGAAATTACGGGACCTTCAGAATTAAAAATGTCTGGCAGTTGGGAGTAAATGAAAAGATCAAGGGAGACCTTCTTGCAGAAACGGTTACTCAAAATTTTCTTTTCCCGGTTTTTCTTTGGAGTGAAAAACCCCCGGGGTGGGGTAGTGGAAACCTAGCGAATATCTTAAATTTTATTTTTTTACCGGGGTCAACAAATATCTCATTTGGTGATAGGTTGCAGGCCGGGCTCTTTGTCCTTAGGGTTCAGGAAATTGGAAAGTCGGTTATAGATCTCGGGAAGAGCCGTTTTTTGGATAAAGGCACACTGGAGGACGGGCAAGCCGGATATGTCCTGACAGGACCCATTTCACAGCGTCTGACGATATATTTTACAGACAATGTGATAGGAGACAAAAATATAAAAGTAAAGATTACCGATGCTACAGGTTCGCCGGGAATATCGGAAAAGTTGGGAGAAATTTTGCAGGTAATTGGGGGGAAAGTCGTTTCTATCGAGAAAAAAACAGTTTCTGAAGACATAGACTGTGTAGTTACCGGTGTAAGTCAGGAAGCTGTTAAAAAGATTTCAAATTTATTCTCATGTAAAATCGGAAGCGGGGAGACGTCTTTTGATTTAGATATCGAAATAGGGAAAAGGTTTGCGGAAAGGTTTTAAAGATTATTCTTCCGGAATTTCCTCAGTAGTTTCAACACTCGGAGTGTCACTGTGAACCAGTTCCGGTGGCGTAAAGGAAACGTAATCAATTTTTTCCGGAGCAAAAGACGGGGAGCCTTCCATCCCCGGTCCCTTTTCAAGTTCCCTAACAAAAACAGTAATCTCCTTTGGACTTACCGATTTTATGAGTGCCTGATATTTATTTCCACCTTTTATTAAATATTTCAATTTTGCTGAAATATCATCAGGAAGTCGACCGATGTATTTTCCGTCGTTAGTCGTTACCGAAACCCTGTGGGAATATGCTGCCAGTTTTACATCCTCACCGGGATCCAGGTTTACAAAGTTTTCGGGTTCTCCGAGATTCAGCAGACCGACCAGTTTTGTTTTTCCCGGTTCCTCTAAAAACATTTCAGGCTGAAGTTGTCTGGAAGTGTTTTTTTCCAATCTGATTTCCCGTATTTTAGGAGCCTTTGCCAGGACTATTTTTATCGTTGCCGGCCTGCTAACGGAAATTTTAATAATTTTCGCCGGCCTGATTGTCATTTCAGCTTGGCTGGCTTTGCCGGTTCTTTTAGCGTCCGGATTGATTTTCGGATTCAAAATTTTAATCTGATTATGCTTGTTCTTGAATTACAAAAATCAGGGATTTATCGGGCGGTCAAATGGGAGCCATTTTTTAGATTGGCCGGTTTTCTGAAAGGATTATTTCTTTTGTTTTTTCTCCTCTCGTTTCTGGCTTTTCTTTACGGATTTTTGCCCCAGCCGGAAAAATTTTCAAGAGAAATCTCGCGTTTGTTATTGGCGGGTTCGGCAATTTTTTTCAGCCTGTATCTGGCAAGCCGGCTTTTAACTCTTTTTTTCAATTCTAAATTGAAAAGCCCTTGCCATCTCGCGTCTTTGGACGATGCGTTGAGAGAGCCGGAAAAATACAATTTGGCGG
>Ga0075639_154_pt1 | contig 5375 bp, 5 predicted proteins | sample RifGroA1_FD_68391 | JGI IMG/M metagenome (GOLD analysis project Ga0075639, IMG submission 68391) | Microgenomates (Woesebacteria) bacterium GW2011_GWA1_41_7 | reverse complement strand
GATCCGAAAGCCAATCCGAATTTGATGGTATCCTTGATGGCTTCACTGTTTGAAAAAGGAAGCGCTCCCGGAAGCCCCAAACAAACCGGGCATACTTGTGTGTTTGGCTTTTTTCCGAAATGATCAGAAGGGCAGCCGCAAAACATTTTACTTTTTGTAGAAAGCTCTATGTGTACTTCAAGGCCAATTATCGGAATATATTTATTCATATTACTTTTTATATTTAACCTGCTAAAAATCTATTACCAAACTTTTTTGAAATTGCATATACAAAGAAAACCATAGCAGCCAGCATAAAAAGCAAAAATCTGATTCCAAACACTTCAACTATCGAGCCGGAAAATATTACCGGCAATACCGACGTTGCAGTTACCAAAAATGAGAAATTTCCAAAAACTCTTCCACGTAAGTTCTCGGGTGTTGACTCCTGTAAAAATGTTTGTGAAGGTACCAGTATTCCCACAAAACTAAATCCTATCGAAGCAATCAGTAAAGATGATATCAAGACTCTAAGTGTATAGACAAAAAGAGGAGCGACAAATGCCAAAAGCAAAACTGAAATTCCTATTATCAAAAGAGACGCATCTATCAGTGTCTTTTTTCTTACATCTTTCTTTAAGATTTTCGGTAAAGTCAATGCACCAATAATTGCACCGATACCCGCAGGAACCAATATATAAACACTTGCCGCATTTAAGGGGATTGCCAATATATTTTTTGCCATTACCGGAAATTGAACAATACATATCTGAACGGCCATCTGGAAAACCAGAAGCAAAAGTACCGGCGTTAAAACTTTTCTTTCGCTTTTTATAAAATTATAACCCTCAAAGATATGCCTGAAAAAATCAAAGACTCCTTCCTCAAATTTTTTAGAAATGGCTTCCTTGGGCTTAAACTTGGGCAAAAATAAAGTGCTCAAAAAAGCAATAAAGAGAAAGCCTGAGCATAGAAATAGAGTATCTCTGAAACCAAATAAAGTATTCAAAAGTCCTGCCAATGCAAACCCTAAAACCAAAGAGCTTTGCTGTGTGATGAAGAATAGACTATTACCGTGGACAAGCTGTTTCTTGTCCAAAACCGACGGCAAAGTGGCCGTCTCTGAAGGCAGGTAAAACTGATTTAAAAATGAGTAGATAAAAACAACTTCATAAAGAAGAAATATGCTAGATCGGAATGCCATAGCGTAAAGAAAGATTGTCAAAGATTGCAATAAGTTTGTGACTATTAATATTTTTTTCCTATCAACAAGGTCGATAATTCCTGATGCAAAAGGACCTATCAAGATTGCCGGGAGTGCATATGCTACCCATAAAAATGCTGTTGAAATTGCAGATCCCGTAACTTCAAAAAGTCTTATCAAAAGAACAAAATTCATCATGTTAATGGTTAATTGCGAAAATATTTGAGATACCCAGATGTAAACGAAGTTCCTATTTTTTAGTACAGACTTATATTCCATTAACATATTAAAGTTTGGGTAAACCGGGTTTGTAATTTGTCTCGTCCTCATAAAGTTTTCCCAGCCCAAATAAAACAGGTTCCGAGAACCTGGGGCCCAAAAGCTGGAACCCTAAAGGAAGCTTATTTTTATTAAAACCCGATGGCATGGCCAAACCGGGAATACCTGCTAAGTTCGCGGGGGCCGTAAAAATATCGGCCAGGTACATTTTGAGAGGGTCCTCGGCTTTTTCTCCGATTTTGAAGGCAGGGGTCGGTGAAACCGGAGCTAATATGGCATCAACCCCGTTAAAGGCCTTTTCAAAATCTTCAATTAGCATTATTCTTCTCTTTGCTTCAGCCCCAAAAGACACTCTTGGGTTTCCGTATCTAATTCCGTCATACCTGCCCAAGTTTGAGGAAACTTCAGCCGGCTGAACTATGTAATAAACCGAGATCGCGTATTTCGTGTGGGGAAGACTAATTTGCACCAGTTCTATTCCTGTTTTTTCAAAGACTTTCGAAACCTCCATTACTTTATCGGCAATTTCACTGTCTACTCCCTCCACAAAATATTCCTTGGGAATCCCAATTTTCATTCTGCTTTTGGGTTTAAATAATTCCGTATTTTTAACTGTACTGTCGAAACCATCCTCGCCCCTGGTAACATTAAAAATTGTTTCAACTTCATTGACGCTTTTACCAAAGCTTCCCATAGAATCAAGTGAAGAAGCCATTGCTATTACTCCGTATCTGGGAACTGCGCCATATGTTGGTTTTAATCCTACAATGCCACAGAAATTTGCAGGTTGCCTGATTGAACCTCCGGTATCGGTACCTGTTGCAACCAAAGAAAGGCCTGCGGCAACCGAAGCAGCCGAACCGCTGCTGGAGCCTCCGGGAACCATATCTTTGTCCCAGGGGTTTATTGCAGGGCCAAAATCAGAGTTTTCACCGCTTGCCCCGTGTGCCCAGGCATCACAGTTAGTTTTTCCCAAAACCACTGCACCTGCTTTTTCCATTCTTTCAACAACTGTCGCAGAGTATGGAGGAATATATGACTCAAGAACCTTTGATCCTGCAGTTGTTCTTATTCCTTTCGTTAAAAATAAATCTTTATGTCCGACCGTCACCCCGAGTAGTGGAAATTTTTCGATGAGGTTTTCTTCCCCGCTTTTAACTAATTGATCTACTTCTTTTGCTTTTTTGTAAGCTGCCTCATCACAAACCGTTATGTATGCATTTAGATCTTTATTTTTCTCAATTCTTTCCAAATACGTATCGACCAGTTCTACTGAAGAAAAATCTTTCTCTAATATTCCTTTCTGTGTTTCTTTGATTGTAAGTGGAGTGTTTGTCATTTGTCTGTTCTTTCGGTCAAAACCGCACCCACTTTGAAATAACCGTTATGAATTTTGTCGCTTCCGGAAATGGCTTCTTCCGGAGATAACGAACTGCCCAGGTTATCCGGGCGGGACACATTCTCAAGACCCGTTGTCTGACTTGTCGGTTCTACTCCTTCCGTATCTACTTCTGAAAGTTCTCCGAAGTAATTAATTACGTTTGAAAGTTGGGGCGTAAATTTGTCAATTTCCTGATCCGAAATATTTAGTTTTGCCAGTTTGGCAACATGTAAAACATCTTCTTTATTTAGCTTTACCATATTCTCAGTAATAATATCGCCAATTAAACTTTTTAACAAGAAGTTAAGCCATGGATTTTAAGGCCTTAATACGTTCGGATATCGGCGGGTGCGTATTAAAAAGATCCGCAAACCAGCCGACGCTTCCCTGGTTTTTGTCCTTGAAGGGGTTACTCACAAAAAGGTGTGCGGTTGCTTTATTGGCAACTTCCAGTGCTTCTTTATCGGAAGAGATTTTTATTAATGCGGATACCAGACCGCTGGGTTGCCTTGTTATTTCAATAGCACCGGCATCGGCACCATACTCCCTTCTTCTGCTTATAGCCAACTGTATGAGTTGTCCGATAATAGGTGAAAGTATTGCAAACACAATTCCGACTACCAAAAAAATTGAGGATGTACTACTCCTATTGTCATCGTCGCTTTTACCGCCGAACCAGGAAGCCCTCATAAGCCAGTCACCGAGAAGTGCTATTAACCCAACCATTACCGAGACAACAGACATAAGCCTTGTGTCATAATTTTTAATATGACTTATCTCATGTGCAATTACCCCCTCAAGTTCCGTTCTGTCCAGTTTTTCTAAAAGCCCTGTTGTAGCACATATAACAGCATGTTTAGGGTCGCGGCCGGTTGCGAATGCATTTGGGGCAGAGTCCGGAATTACATAAAGTTTGGGAACCGGAACCCCTGCGCCTATTGAAATGTTTTGGGCCACTGTATAAAAAACAAAATCATTATTTCTATTAGCGGGCCTTGCTCCTGAAATTCCCAGGACAATCTTGTCCGAATAGTAATACCCGCAACAAAGACTGCAAAAAAAGTCACTATAAAGAAACTTTTAATCTTATTGGCTCGTTGCACCTCGTAAATATTTTTCATATATAGAATATAAAACACCTAACGGGTTAAGTGTTTCTGAATTTTTGTAACTATAATGATTACAGATTTATCTTGGGTGTTTTAGCTTCTGCCTCAGTTACTTTGAGTTTATCTCCTTCTTCACTGGTTTCTAAACCTTTAAGTTTTCCGAATCTGAAAATACCTGCGACAACACTGCTCGGAAATGTAACCAGCTTAACATTATAGTCAGCCGTTAAATCGATCAAAAGACGCCTTGCATACATGATTTTGTCAGATGTATCTCTAAGCTCATCCATAAGACTTTTGACCAATTCGTTTGCTTTTATTTCCGGATTGCTTTCAACAATTACCTGAATTTTAGGCAAAACATCCGAAAGCATTTTCCCTGCATCCGCCATTTTATTAACATCCCCTGAACTGACTGCTGAGGAAATTTGCTTACGCGCGCTAGTTAACTCATCAAAAATTCCTTTTTCGTGTTTTAGATAACCTTTCGCTGAAGCTTCAAGGTTAGGAATCAGCTCAGACTGTCTTTTTAACTGATTGCCTATTTCTTGGATAGAAGCTCCTACTCTTGTTTTTGTGCTTACAAAAAAGTTGTAAATCGAAATTACCCAAAATATAAGTATTACTAAAATTGCAAAAAGTACGTAAATCATAAATATCACCACCTCTCTTTTAATAACTTTTCAAACTCTTCTAATGTTCTGGAATTTATTATATCACCTGCCTCGGCCCAACCCCTTCTGGCCACAGAAACTCCGAATGTCATATTGTTCATTCCGTCACAACTGTGGGCGTCGGTTCCAAAAGTCATTTTCACACCAAGTTTCACAGCTTCACGGACAAGGCTATCGGGCAGATCAAGCCTCATTGGATCACAATTTATTTCAATCCATTTATTATTTTTTAGACAATAATCAAATATTTCCGGCCAATTAAGTTCGACTCCTTCCCTCTCGTTTATTTTTCTGGCTGTTGGATGAGCAAATATTAGTGCTTTAGGGTGGCTAAGTGCTGAAATAACCCGCTTAGTCATGGAATTTCTGTCCAAATCAAAATTTGAGTGGATTGAAACTAGTGCAAAATCAATTAGGTCCAAGGCTTTCACAGGAATAGCCAGTTTTCCATCCGAAAGTATATCAATTTCAAGGCTATTGAACACTTTTTTTACGCTATTTGAACCATTCTGAATTAATGAGTAATTAATTTTATCAATCTTTTCACGCTTCCCATTGAGTATTTCCACGGTCTTTTTGTCACTGTGCCCGCTCACGCTTGGATTATGTTCAGTGAAAGCTAAATATTTATAACCAAGTTCCCCGCCCTTCTTAATAATTTCTTCCATTGAGTTTTCACCCAAGTCGTGGGAGGTTTCAATATCAAAATTTGAATGAATTTGAAGATCTGCCATTATGTCAGATAGTTT
>Ga0075639_148_pt1 | contig 5960 bp, 6 predicted proteins | sample RifGroA1_FD_68391 | JGI IMG/M metagenome (GOLD analysis project Ga0075639, IMG submission 68391) | Microgenomates (Woesebacteria) bacterium GW2011_GWA1_41_7 | reverse complement strand
GATAAATGTCGGTTTATCTCCGACACCGTCTCCCTCGGTAGCACTGGAGATCAGGAAACATCTGTCCTATGTGGTTCCCGTAGGGTGGAGCGAAGTAGGAAACAAAAGTGATTTCCAATATGTTCATCTTATCTCTCCTGACTACACAAGCGATGCCATTCCGTTCATACAATCTGGTGCTGAAATATATATGGATATAAGTAACTATGATTTATCAGATGTCTCGGGGGGTGGGACCAATGTTTATTCTAATTCGGTAAACATTAATGGAAATAAATGGCTTAACAAGTTTTTTTGTTGGGAAGGTTGCCAGGATGAGTATCATCTTTCTAAAAAATCTTATTATATAAGGGTTCGATTTATATGTGCTCCTGATTGTGAAACAAAGGACGACATAAATAGTAGTAAATATTCTCAAGTAAGGGATTCATTTTTACAAAGCCTTAAAATAGACTGATTGCACAGTAGTTTGACTCCATTGACCCAGAATAATTTCAGAGTCTAGCTTTTGTCAGCTAAGCTTCATTCGGATTCTTTTTTGTCGGAGGAAAAGTTTGGACAGGGGATCTTACTTTGATCGTAACCCACTGCTCTCGTAACTGTTCTTACCCAAGCATCAATAATATTTTCTCTGATCTCCCGCATGACAGGGGAAAATTCGAAAACCATATTAAAAGCTTCCGTATAATATCCTCCCTGAGGGTGGGTGAGAAGTTCTTTGATGAGTCCCGGCGAAACGTGATCGTAACCCTGACGCTGAATAGCAGAGCGTATGCCTCTGTCTTTTTTGCCCGCATAATTAACATACTCGGCATTCAAAGATCTTAGCGGACAGTCACAAATCTTTTCGGGGTTAATCACGCAGGGTATTTGCGATCTTTCTTTATTCATTTTTTAATGGCTTTAATTGCCAGGAAAAGAGGAATTTCGGATCGTGAACGGTTTTCCATCTTAGCTGCGCGTCCTTCGGATTCTTTGTCTGAAGTCCATTCTTCAATTACCTCGATTAAAAATCCGGCATCTTTTAGCATTTTAGAATAGGAGCTTAGGGGAAAGTGATAACTCATTGTGAATTTACTGCTGCGGTCCCCAGGATTCATATTAATCGGGATTTGCATGGAACTCATATATTTGTCGACTCTTCTGTATTGAATTTTTCTACCTTCATCTATTCCCCAGGAAGATTGACGCGGAATCCTAAAGGCGGGATGGTTTAGGACTATGACCAAAGCACCACCTTTTTTACAATGTTGCGAAGCGTTTTGTAAAACTCTGCCGGGGTTTTGGATATTTTGCAAGGCAAGAATGATAGTGACATGAGAGAAATCGGCCGAGGGTAAAGGTTTTGTAATGTCGGAAACTATGTATTCATGCTTGGGGTTGTGGTCACCTTTTTTTGCCTGATTGATGAGTGAGGGAGCAATATCAATCCCCCTGTATTCAACTTCTTTAGGTAGGCTTGTTGCCAAAACACCGTTTCCGCAGGCTAAATCCATATGATTAACGGTTGATGGTTGAGAACCAATATCCAAAAGGCGGAGAACGCCGGGGATCACTACGTGTTGATGATAGTAATGGCCCCGACCCTCGTCGGTAATCTTGTTGTACCAGGGGGCAACTTTTTGCCAGGAAGTATTTTTGTTATCTTTTCTCATATTATTGATTGATACTCTTTTAATATACGCTTAGTGACATGACCGGCGGATAGTAAAACTGCAGGAAGTCCGCTTCCCGGATGAGTGTCGGCGCCGACAAAATACAGATTTTTATATTTCTTGTGTTTGTTTTGCGGCCTAAAGTAACCCATTTGGAAGAAGTTGTGGTTTAGTCCCAATATCGACCCGTTAGTAAGATTGTAATAATCTTTCCACTGATCGGGATTAATTTTTACCTCAAACTTAATTTGTTTTTCAATATCTTTGATACCTATTTCGGCAAGTCTTTTAAATGCCAATGTCTTCGCCGCTTTTTGTAAACTTTCCCAATTTTGGTGTTTGGAATTATTAATGTGACCGACGGGAAATATTACAACTAATGAATCTTGTCCTTTGGGAGCTGACTGGGGATTGATCTGAATTGCAGAGTGGACATAAAAACTTGCATCTTTCGGTAGATTCAAATCTTCCAGGACAGCACTGAAACTTTTTTCATAATCTCCTGCCAGGAAAAGATTGTGAGTGGAAAGCTGCCCATACTGTTTTTTAACTGCCCACAGAAACATAAGACAAGAGCATGAATATTTTTTATTGAGTAATCTTTTGGCCTCATTACTTTTTGGCAAAAGTTGATTATAAACATAAGGAAGATCTGCATTTGATACGACAACATCGGCAAAATATTTCTTGCCGTTTGCCAATGTAACACCTGTTACCTTGCCCCCTTCGCAGTTAATCTTTTCGACGGGGGAGTTGAAATGAAATTCTACTTTTAATTTTTTGGCGATATTTGTCAGAGCTTTTATGACCTGATACATTCCGCCTTTTGGCATCCAGACACCTTCAACGAGTTCGGTAAACTGAAGCATGGAAAAAGTAGCCATAGCTTTATACGGGCTGACACTGATGTAGGAATCCTGAAATGTAAAACCTGCCCTGAGAGAATCGCTTTTGAAAAAATGGCTGACGTTTTGATAATGTCTGGTAAGAGCCTTTACTCTAAGAAGTAACAATAAATTTTGGGGGTTGATGTACTCATAAAATTTGTAAAAAGGTTTTTCCAGAATATATTTTGTTGAAAGACGGTTGTGGCGGTCTCCTTCCTCCAGATAGCGCAGGTAGCCGTTAAAACTGCCCGGTTCTATTTTTTCAAGTTGCTTTTGCATTTCGAGAAGATCCGAGGTCAAAGTTAGCCCTTTCTTATTTTTGAAATGGACTTGATAGGTAGGATCTACCCGATAGAGTTTCAAATGGTTTTCCATAACCTCACCAAGGTCTGTAAAAGTTTGCCTATACGTATCCGGCAAAAGCAGGAAAGTGGGACCGGTATCGAATGAGTGGCCGTTTCTCTCCATTTGATTACAGCGCCCTCCCGGTTTGGAATTTTTTTCAAAAACAGTAACATTAAAACCACGGCGTGACAGCCGGGCGGCTGTAGCAATACCGCCGATTCCGGACCCTATGACTATGGCTGTTGGGATTTTTTTCGACATATTATTTTTTGGCAAAATGACGCCAGGAAACCTCTACCGTCAACCAGGCAAGATTGGCATAATTATCAAGGCTTCGTCCACGGGAATAATCTTCCCTGAGAATATAGTTATCCCGCTCGATTATTTTTAGAATCCTTTCAAAACGGGCGTGGTACCAGTACCCGGCAATTTTACACCTTAATACGGGGAGGGTATCTATGTATTTTTTACCTAACTTAAAATATTTACGGGCCACCTTTACCCTCTCTTTAACAAAGTTTATAAAAGCATCGGCATAAATATCGTCGAGATTTAGTCTGTACTTTTTTAGGTACTCTATCGGAATATTTACATAACCGTTAACAATGTCCTCACGTAAATCCCTAAGCATATGAGTGATATGGGCTGCAATTGCCGCCTTGCAGCGGTCTTTGGATTCGGGATATTGAGCTTTGTTGCCAATAAAATGTTGAAGGCAATCGGTGACCGCTTGCCCTAAAGTTACCGAATACCAATCGAGTTTTTTTCCAGTGATATCTTTACCTCTGCGGTAAGCATCAAACTCAATGATTTTGAAAAAATTAATAATGAAAGATTTTAATTTTGAGTTTTTGACGGTGTCGGAACTTATGAGTTCGGTGATGATTTTCTCTTCGGGGGATAGTCCTTTTATAACCTTTCCTTCATAGGAATCGTTGATAATCTTTTTTTGGCGGTTAATAAAACCGACACGTGTTTTTGGGGAATGGATATCGATATCTATCTGGTCATCGATCCAGCGGAAATAAGCATATCCTTTAAAACAATTTCCGGCCAAACCCTTGTCGGCCAAAAGAAGCATGGTGTAGTAGGTTTGAATACTGCTTTCTTTGGTAATCTTTTTTGCCAGGGATGTCGTTTTTTTGCTCACAGCTACAATGATAATAAGGGAACCTCTTTTTTTCAAGAAGTTTTATACTATCAAGCCTAAGCGGAACCTCCCGAAAGTATCTTTATCGCGGCTGGCGTGATATAATACCCCCATAGCTTGCATTTAGGTGACTAAAATAACCTCTCAAAGCTTAATTAATGAATAAACGACTTTTTGTAGCAGGTCTGCCTTTTACGACAACCCAGGACGAACTCAAGAACCTTTTTGCCGATGCCGGAACCGTTGTCTCCGCAGCAGTTATTCAAGACAGAATGACCGGTAAATCCAAAGGTTTTGGATTTGTTGAAATGGAAACTATTGAGGAAGCAACAAAGGCAGTCTCGACACTAAACGATAGCGAATTCGGTGGAAGAAAATTAATTGTTGCGGAAGCCAAGCCTATGGAAGACAGATCCGAAGGAAGAAGGAACTTCGGAGACAGACCCCACGGAGGATTTAGAAGCGAAAGACCATCATTTGGTAAAAGACGAGAGGGCGGACGCGGCAAATTTGGCCGCGGTGAAAGAAACGGCGGACATGCCGGATTTAGAGGCGGAAGGACTTAAATATGAGTACTTGTACCCGATGTGGTAAGCAAAGAATAGTAACTTCTACCCGTGAGGAAAAAGTCGGGAATTCTCTTGTTGTTTATACAGTAACCACATGCCCTGATTCTGAATGTCAAAAGGCCGTAAACAAAAATCTGAAAAGTGAGGAAATTAAAAGGGCAATAATGCGTGACGAGCAGGAAAAAAGAGCACTTCTGAGAACTTCAAGGAAAACACAGTAATCTCCATTTAGTTAACTAATTGCATCGTAGCAAGGATTGTGGTTAATATGTATTATTGTGACCAAAAAATTTGCAATATTTCCGGTAATCTTTGGAACACTCCTGTTTTTATTTACAGGTAAGGTTTTGGCTAAAGACTACTCAATTCCCTCGGCTACTATTACGGTTCAAATTAACAAAGACGGCTCCGCCAACGTGACGGAAGAAAGAAGATATTCATTTGACGGAAGTTTCTCCTGGGCAGATGAGTGGATACCTCTAGATAGTCATCAGATTAAGGATGTCAGTGTCCGCGGGGCAACAAGTTTTACGGCAACGGAAGAATCCGGAAAAGTATATATAAAGTGGTATTACCAGGCATATAGTGAAGATAAAACTTTTACAGTCAGTTACAAAATAACCGATGCGGTAACAAATCATAAAGATATTTCGGAATTTTATTGGAAACTGATTGGGGATGAATGGACAAAAGGGGTGGGGAGTGTAAATGTAAAAGTTATTCTTCCATACGATGCCCCCGACGATCAAATTTGGGCTTTTGGTCACGGACCTCTTAACGGAAGAATTAATATCGTTTCAAATAATTCGGTGTACTTTAATGCAACAAATCTTCCTTCTGAAACTTTTTTTGAAGTACGTGTTCTTTTTCCCACAAACGCCTCATTTATAAACGCAGAAAAAGGAAGTGGCACACTGGCATCTATTTTGGAAGAAGAGAAATCTTTTGGGGAAAAAACCAAAAGAACAAGCATGGTTTTTACGATCGGGATACTTGTTGTTCTGGGGTTTTTCTTATTTAGAACTATTGTTTGGGTTGTCCGCTTCTATAAATTCGGGTCATTTACAGAAGCAGAGAGCCAGAGCATAAGACCGAAAAAAACCAAAAATGGTTGTATTGACTATCTTTTATCTGCCTTAAATTTCATGTTTTTTATTGTGATTTCTGACTTATTGAAAAGACGATGTAACCTAGAATAATACACGCTTTCATATGCTACACTAGTGGTATTTTAAAGTCAAACGGTATGACAGTATTTCAAGCTAATTCTAGCTTGAATGAACTAGGTACATTCAACTCTTCATTTCTTATTATAACTAATTAATTGGCGTCAACAATAGCTAAATTGTGGATA
>Ga0075639_153_pt1 | contig 6850 bp, 11 predicted proteins | sample RifGroA1_FD_68391 | JGI IMG/M metagenome (GOLD analysis project Ga0075639, IMG submission 68391) | Microgenomates (Woesebacteria) bacterium GW2011_GWA1_41_7 | reverse complement strand
AAATAAGCGCTATCAAAGAAATCCAAATCATTTTTAGTTTTCCCCAAAAAAGAAGAACTATAAAAACAAAAAAGGGAAGAGCAGCCAATAATATCGGCAATAAAGACATTACCAATATCATAACGCAAAAGGAACCTAAGAAGAAGATTTATTTCACCCGGTTAAGATATTCGCCGGTAGCCGTATCAAGCATTACTTTTTCCCCCACCTTAATAAAGAGAGGCACCTGAGCATCTATCCCCGTTTCAAGTTTAACGGTCTTCTTGGGGGCGTTGATGCGGTTACCTGCAACATCGTCGGGTGATTCAACCACCTTAAGGGTTACATGAGCCGGTAAATTTACGCCAATGGGACTACCTTTATACCAAACAATCCAACACTTTAGGTTTTGGATCAAATATCCGAATTGATCCTCAACCAAAGCAAGCGGAATATTTACTTGTTCATAGCTTTTGGGATCCATAAATACGAGTTCTTCCCCATCACGATATAAATAATCCATTTCTCTTTTTTCTATTTCGGCAACTTCAACTATTTCTCCGGTTTTGTAAGTAAACTCCCCCGCGGAACCCGTTTGTACATTCCTGAATCTAATACGCATAACAGGACTCCCTTTTCCGGGAGACATAAATTCTGCTTTTGTTATAAAAACCGGTGCTCCCTTAAAAATAATGAAGCTGCCTTTGGTGATGTTTCCTGCGTTAATTGTATTCATGGCCTGCGTATTTTAAATCTAAAACCATCTAGAGGTCAAATAGCTCTTTTCCCGGAAAAAGTAGTGTTTCTCCGATTGAAGCGAAGTCTCCGGCAAGCATTACAAGCCTGTCCACACCTACAGCAATTCCCGAAACTTCCGGAAGACCGGACTCCATTGCATCAATTAAGTCGGTATCTATCGGATAAATTGTTTTTCCTAACTTTTTCCTTTCCGCCAAGTCTGCTTCAAAACGTCTCTTTTGTTCGGAAGCATCCGTTAATTCAGAAAAACAGTTTCCAAGTTCCACTCCTCCGAGGAAGACCTCAAATCTTTCGGCAAACCGGTAATCTTTACAGGGCTTCGCAAGCGAGGCTTGAGAAATCGGATAGTCATAAATAAAGTACGGCTTTTCCAATTTCAAAAGTTCGGGTTCTATTTCATTAAAATAAATTTTATAAAAATCGGCGTCCGACACTTCCAAAACATCCCGCTTCGCGTATTTCTTAAATGCATCCGCAATTTTTATTCTCGGCCAGGGAAGAGAAAGGTCATAGACTCCACCTTGATATTCCAATTTGCCTTTACCGATAATATCCAAAAATAAGTGTTCAAAATCTTTCATAATATCCTTGTAATCGGCATTTATTCTGTACCATTCAAGCATTGTAAATTCGGGGTTATGAAGAAAACTTACCTCCTCTTCGTTCCTAAAGCATTTAGTAATTTCAAAACAGTTTCCGACTCCCGCCGCAAGCAGTTTTTTGATTGAAAATTCGGGACTCATTATTAAATAGCCATCCCTGCGAACTCCTTTTGCAGTCCTCAGTTCCGTTTTAAAAACCTCTAAATTTGGTTCAATCGAAGGAACGGGAACCAGAATGGGCGTAAAAACTTCACGAAAACCATCGCCTTTAAAGAAAGTGCGGATTTCGTCAATTACTTTTTCCCTAATCAAAGACTGATTTATCAGGTTGGGATCATTTTTGATTCTTTGCCAAGTTCTCATTACAAGGTATTATATCTAATATGAGGCGTCACATAATGGTCAAAAGCGTACCGAAAAAAGGCCGGGGTGTATTTGCTCTGAAGGATTTCAAAGAAGGTGAAATTAGCGTTGGGCTTCGGTTCAATATATAACCACTCCTACTCCCCCAATGCTGACTGGAAGCAAAACTTTAGAACCAAATGCATGGTCTATAGAGCCGTTAAAAACATAAAAAAAGGTCAGGAGATTACTGTTAATTACAATGGTGAACCTGACGACGAAACCCCGATTGATTGGTTTGAAGTGAAAAAATAACCACAAAGTGCCCCAGCAATAGAACACGGCCTGTGATATGATAAACACTATGGGAAATTTTAATAGAGATGATAACAGGTCCGGCGGATATCGTGGTGGGTTTGGTCGAGGCGGAGGAGGTGGCGGGTTTTCAGGAAAAGGCAGGCGCGAAATGTTCCAAACAGTTTGCAGCAACTGCGGAAAAGAATGCCAGGTACCTTTCAGACCGACAAACGGCAAACCGGTTTATTGCAGTGAGTGTTTTGAAAAAATGAATGGTGGAAGATCAGATTCTAGAAGGTCCGAAAGAAGCGATTTTAGGTCCCCCGCTCCAGGTTTTGATCAAAACAAGGCTCAGCTTGATGCAGTTAATGCCAAGCTTGATAAAATTTTAAGCATTTTGACCCAGGCACCTGTCATAAAAAATGACTCCGGTGATGTAAAAGAAGTAAAGCCTGAGAAAGTCAAGAAAGTAGCTAAAAAAACAGCTTCAACAAAGAAAAAATAACTCTTTATTTAGATCGCTGATACAAAAATATATCCAAACCCGATTCTTTTTCAGCTTCAGGGTTCCCTGTATGAATCTGGGTAAAACCTGGCACGTTTTTAAGAGCCGGGCTATTCGCATCAATAAACACAAGCGCAATGTCATTCAAAAAGTTTGAAAGGTTTTTCTGAAATATTTAATACATCTTTTGGCTCGTTCCAATTCACCATCAAACAAAGGCCCTTCTTTTCCTTTAACGATAAACCCTAAATTGCTGTATAGCGACTGTTGGCCTACCGTCTTGTGTTGGTGAACCTGACGACGAAACTCCGATTGATTGGTTTGAAGTCTCCTAAATTTATAATTTATTTATAGAAGTGTTGCCAAACTGTTATAGCAACTAAAGTGACCGGAACGGCTAAAATAGCCCCGACAAGCCCAAAAGTAAGAGTGCCGAGAATTACGGCAAAGAAAATAATAAGTGGATTAACTTTATTGGCAGCTCCCAGAAATATCGGAGCCAACAAAAAGTCGACTATTTTATTCAAAACAAAAAGAGCAAGCAAAAGAAGTATCCCTTCAACGATTGCGGGAGCATTATTTACAAAAACGACTTTATCAAATATTGCCACTATTGCAGCGGTAATTGATCCCAAAGCCATTCCAAAATGAGGAATAACTGAAAGAATAGCTATAAGAATAGCCAAAAGTATGGCGTATTGGACCTTAAACCAAACCAATATTCCCCAAGCCGCAAATCCGACTATGATCATCAAAATAAACTGTGTTGTGAAGTAATTAACCAAAACTTTGACAATCTTTTTACCTAAAGATTGTTCTGGTATCTTTTTCTTGGTTTTGACTTTTACTTTAGCCATAACATCATTATCGGTATTTAATAAAGAAAACACAAGGGCACGGGTCAATCTTAAGTTACTCGGAAGAAAACATACGTTCAATTTCCGAAGCAACTCTAAAATCTCTTTGTGTTACTTTTCCTCCGACACTGAAGCGCTGTAGATCAAAAACTACTTTTTTGTAATAAATATGCACGTCGGGGTGGTGGTCTATCTTGTCGCAAAACGGGGCAAGTTTCTTTATAAACTCCACAGCTTCACCAAAACTCTCAAACTGGAACTCTTTGGTGATCTTGTCATCACGATACTCCCACCCGGGATAGTCGATTAGTGTTTTTTTGACTTCTTCAGCCGATAAAATTTTTAAATCTTCGTCCATGATTGCACTGCTATTATATAATAATATTTCATGAGAAATAAATTAATTGTCGGAATAATTACGGTTATCGCATTGGCTGGTGGAATTTTACTTTTCAGTAAAAACCGCCAAACTGTGCCTCAAACTTCACCTACTCCGTCTCCCGTAAGCGCAGTAACAGCAATAAAGGTGAATGTTGTCACTCTTTCGGAAAGCGGATTCTCGCCGGCATCATTAACAATTAAGGCAGGAGAAAATGTTACTTGGGAAAATAAAAGTGGCGTACGGGCTACTGTGGACTCCAACCCCCATCCTGTTCATACCAGTTATCAACCACTTAACTTGGGTGAATTTTCAGATGGGCAAAGCGTTAACCTTACATTTGATACACCCGGCACCTACAATTATCACAATCACTTCAATTCAAACCAGTCGGGAACAATTATAGTTGAGTAAGGGTTAAGCGCATTACTTTCGCAGACCTTACGGTCGAGGTTTCCTTTCTGTTCCAGAGGATGTCCGTCAGCGTCTAATTCATCTGTGAGCTCACGCTCACAGTTTTCTTGAACGCTGTCATAAACCGAATCCCTGATATTTAATCTCTTCCCCGAGATTGTTCTGATAAGAATAACTGGCTGTGTAGTATCTGTCGACGGAAAAGTGGTTTTCTGCACTATCGTTTCTAACCAGCTCAAAGAATAATACGGGACACGTGCCGTCGGTTCTGCATTCATATACGCGGACCCTGTATCCCCCGTTTATTGTTTCCACTGCCAATTTATAATTTGAATCTTCAACAAATTGCCATGACTGAAGGCCAAAAGACAAATTTTTCGTTCGTATACTTTCATACTTTGCCTTGGCTGAGCTAGTTTGGGCCGGAGTAAAGAAACTAAGCGCTCCTGCCGTGTTTTTTGCACCAATATACATTTCAAAACCCGCCAAGGTTTTTCTCATCGACATCTCCTCTTCTTCAAAAGACCTTACAACAGGTGTTGCGGTGGGTGTGGAAGTGGGTTTAACGGTAGGTATAGGAATGGAAATCTTTGATGTGGGAGTAGCATTTGGAGTACTGGTGGCAACAGGAGAAGGTGTTTGAATAGTCACGGGCAAAGAATTTCCCTCCATCATACCGAAATAATAAGCGCCTCCGATTCCTGCTAAAGCAAGAATTATAACTATCAAAATCGGCACGAAACCTTTTTGCCTCATAATTAAATTTACAATAAAGAAAATATTATTACAATCTCAGGAAAGTTTACTCCCCCAAAGCTTGGCTCTTTCCAGTTCACCCTCGGCCATAGGGCCTTCTTTGCCGCTCACTATAAACCCCTCAGGTGGAATAATCAGTTTTCCACCCTTACTTTCCAGGGTCTTTGCGATTTTTGGAGCAGCATAGTCGAATGTTCTAATAATCAGTTTTAAAAGAAAATTGGAATTTTTTTCTGAAAAGCGTGTATCAAAAGCGGCAACTTTGGTCTTGGTCAATGTCCCCGTAGGAATACTTTCCAGGAATTCTTGCAAAGCAACTGTTGCCCTACCCCCTTGAGTCGGAGAGCCGATAATCAATAAACCAACCCCTTTTAAATCTTCCGGATCCGTTTCGCCTACCCGCAGAGCTTTTGCCGAAGGGATACTGTTTGCAATTGCTTGGGCTATTTTTTCCGTATTACCAAACTGCGAATCATAAATAACAATGCTTAACATATAGAAATATTAGCAAACATTGCCAAGATTTTATACACGAATGAAGAAAATACTCACAGCCTCGTTATTTTAAAGTCAAGCCGAAAATTATTCCAATAACCAGCATTTCAAAAAGTCCCGTTAAAAACACATAAACCAGTGTCCCTAATGGCACCTTAAACATCATTAATTGGGAAAAAACGTGCATCAGAACACTCTTTAACAAGCCCCGTCGAGCCCGGTAAGCTTTTATATAACAAAAGAAATAGTCCCGCCATTACAAAACCATAAAATATATCTATTCCAAAACCCAGAATGATGTTTACAGAAGTTTTAGATATGGGCTTATAGACATCAAAAAGTTTCTGTGCGTACGGATTTGCATTAATAATCCCATCAAGTACACCTAAAAGTAGTCCGCCGAAGAGAGAAACCACAACATACCTCAACATATGCTTATCTATATTATATCAAGTTGCGAAACCGTACCACCCTTTGGTGGCAGATTGGGAACAAAATTGTTATAATATAGGCGCATGTTTAAATCGAATAATAGTAACCGAGATTTTGCCGTAGTCAGGCATCTTTCAGATGTCTGACCTGTCGCGCCATCATTTCCAATACCTCGATAGGAACTAAACACAGAAACCACTGTCCGCTATGTTTGTGGTCCAAACACTTAGATCTCAAAACTCCGGGAGACAGAAGATCTTCTTGTTGCGCTAGAATGGAACCGATCGGATTAACTCGTAAAATTGACGGTGAATTAATGATTGCCCATCTGTGCCTGAATTGCAATAAAATTTCATGCAATAGAATAGCGGGTGACGATAATTCTTATATCATAACTTGCTTATTGAAAAACCCAGAAAGCCTTACTAGAGAGATAATTACCCGACTAGCCGGTCAGAGCATAGAACTATTGACTCAAATAGATAGTGAGGAGGTTCTCGTAAGCCTTTATGGTTATGATTACAGGAGGTATCAAAAGTAATAACTTATTAATAGTTAAGGGGTTTGTCTACCGTGGACTTTTTCACACCCTTCAAAAAATAATTACTATCGACAAACTCCCGAACCGGATGAGGGAGATGGTGCAATTCCGGGGCCGGTTACTTTTATAAACTGCCAAGTATATGTACCGTTATCGTTAAGATTAAATACAAGCGGTCCATATGCCCCACTGCTCCTTGAAATAAGGTTGGGGCCTATTCCTGTAAATGAATACGGACTTTGTCCGCCTGTGGCAGCCACAAATGCTTGGATACCGTTTATGTCATCTCTCACGTTGGAAGCGTTCTGGGGATAGAATGCTTCAAAATTTCCATTCTGGTGCCCGGCAGTCAGAATGTCTGCGTGCGCAGCCAGCAATGCGTCTAGCCACGGACGAGTATCCAAATCTGCAGGATGACTGGACGTTGGGCTTGTAAAGTATGGTTCATGCCAATACGCGAATATGCATTTATTCGGATGGGCGGCCAGGTCA
>Ga0075639_138_pt1 | contig 6946 bp, 6 predicted proteins | sample RifGroA1_FD_68391 | JGI IMG/M metagenome (GOLD analysis project Ga0075639, IMG submission 68391) | Microgenomates (Woesebacteria) bacterium GW2011_GWA1_41_7 | reverse complement strand
CGGAAAGTAATATTTTGGGAACATCCCAGTTTTTATATTTTTCCGGCCTCGTATATTGTGGGTACTCAAGATAACCGGGCTCTTTATGGGATTCGTCGGCTGAAGATTCATCCTTACCTAAGACCCCGGGAATAAGTCGAATGACAGAATCAACCAAAACCATAGAAGGAATCTCTCCACCTGTCAGCACATAATCACCGATTGAAATGACTTCATCAGCGAGGTGTTCGTGAACTCTATGATCAACACCTTCATAGTGTCCGGCAACAAGAATAAGATGTTCTTCTTTAGAAAGTTTTTGAGCCTTTTTTTGCGTATATCTTTCACCTGTAGCGTCAAGTATTACTACCTTGGAATTTTTAGATTTGAGTTTTTGTATTGCTGCGTCAATGATGTCTACACGCATAATCATTCCGACACCACCTCCGTAAGGTCTGTCGTCAACATTTCTTCTCTCACCTTCACCCCAATCTCTCAGATCATGGACCTTTACTTCCAAAAGGCCCTTGCTTTGGGCACGTTTAATAATTGAGGTTCCGAATACCTCCATAAACATATTTGGAAAAAGGGTCAAAACGTCAATTTTCATCATAGTCCCTGTATTTTACCAGGGAGATAATGAAACATAAAGATTGACACTGTAAATATTCGGGACTTTGAGATAAAGTTAATTGTATGGAGAAAGTGGTAATCGTGATGCCGGCTTGGAACGAAGTCGAGAATATTAAAAGCATGGTGGAAGTGCTTACCCAAGACGAGTTTCCGAAGATTGGTGCGGACATGCAGCTTCTTATCGTAGACAACCACTCGACCGACGGCACAGCAGAAGCCGCAGAGGATGCTTCCAAAAAGTACAACAATGTCCACATTATTCAGCAAAAGAATTCCGGTCTTGGTTGGGCGTATGTTAGTGGCATGCAATACGCAATAGATGAACTTAAAGCCGATGCAATTTTGGAAATGGATGCCGATTTTCAGCATCCTCCGCGATTCGTCAAGCCAATGGTTGAGGCGTACCTTAGCGGCGCTGAATATGTTATCGGAAGTCGTTACATTGAGGGCGGTTCGGTCCCGAAAGAGTGGGCGGCCAGCCGTAAGGCAATTAGTTTTTTTGGAAATTTATTTATTAGGACGGTCCTACTTAATTTTAAAATTCATGATCTGACTACCGGTTTTAGGTTGTCAAAAGTGCGCGGGGTTTTGGACAAAATTGAATTGGTGAAGCTACGCGACCTGGATAAATTTGCTTACAAAGTTGACCTTCTTTATCAATCATTGAAAAATTCCAAAAAAACCGTGGAAGTTCCTCTTGAGTTTGCTTCCCGCACAAAAGATAAATCTAAATTTAACTGGAAAGAAATGGTGGCAACTTTTAAGCTCGCTATCATTTTGGGGATTAAAGACAAGCAGAGATTTATCAAGTTCGGAGTTGTTGGTTTTACCGGTTTTTTGGTTAATTATTTGGGTTTGGAATTTTTAAAGCGTATGGGATTAACCACTTATTGGGCTGTTATAGTTCAACCCCTTGTGGTCAACGGAGCGACAACTCTTTTTGGCGACACTTCTTTAATTCGTCTTGCGGGGTTATTATTTGCCCTTTTCTTGGTAGTGGTTCCGTATAATTACATTGTCTACAATTTATTCATCTGGCGAACTTGGAAAATTCCAAAATTTTTCAAGAGAGACTGACAAGCTCTGCTTATTTGGAAGACATGGAAACTTCCGAAGATCTTGAATAGAAATTAAAACTTCAGAGGGTTAATCGGCAGGTAATAGTGAGGCGCTATATATGATCTGTTCCTTAATTTTAACGGGAATTTCATTTACGCCGACCAGTGTTTCGTCCTTTAGAGTTTGAGAATGGGGTACCACATCTCTTTCATTTGGATTTTTTGGAATCCCGTTGTACTCGGGATTGGTAATTCTTATCGACTGATTAAACGTGTCGCTGTTTTGTCTTATCGTGCGTTCAATATTTATACTTGCGGATGGAAGAACTTTGCCTGATTCTGCTGCTCCACAATCCGGACAAACATCTCTTGGGGGGAAATGTTTTTCGTCGCAATTACCACAAATATTGCCGACTAAGCTATATCTCTGTGACTGCTGCCGCCAGTATCTAGGCACTTCCATGGATAATCTATTAGTCGTAAAAATCAGGAAAAACCCACGCTTCGTTTTCAACCCAACATAAGCCCTTAGAGGAAGGGGGCCCAATTGCTGATAGGCATTACATTTTGGGAAATGAAGGCAAGGGAATATAGATAGATGGGAATCAATATAATTACGAAAGCAATTTTAAATTCTTTTTTGAGCAAGACATCTGAAAATGCTACAAAAAGGAAAGGTGCTGCAGGTAGGAAATATCTCAAAACATCCCTGTGAGAAACAAAGAGGATTACGAGAAATAGTAGACCCGCGAAACATGCCAAATCAGTCTCCTTTTTTGCAATAAGTTTATAAACGCCCGCTGCCCCTATTAAATATATAAAGATTATTTCTTCCAGCCAAAAAGTTCCGACCCAAGGTGCTGAATAATTAAATATCTGGAAAGGTAAAAAGCCAAGATGGATATTGTCACCTGAATGGAAATATGCAAAAAAATCTCCCATCGTTATTTTGTAAAACACGAAGACCAGAATCAGGCTTGCCGGAATTAAGAGAAGGGGATAGATCTTTTTGAGACTATGATTAAGCTTGTCTTTATTGATCAAACCTACAAGATAAGAAATTGCATAGGCTACAAAAAGTAGAATTCCGGGGGATTTTGTAAATGTAGCTACAGCTCCCCAGATACCGGCTTGCCAGTACTTTTTGTTTCTGAAAAAATAAACGGAAGCCAGGATACCGGCGACAAAAAGAGGATCCGCTGAACCCACCGACCTGACTATTAACCATCTTGCCGGAAGTACCGAGAAAACAAAAGTTAAAAACATTGCGCTTTTTTCATCGACAAATTGAGATATAAGTTTCTCAAAGAAGAGTGTTGCCAAGAAAGAGGAAATGAGTGTAACGATAAGCATTGCGTATGGATAATTAATGAAAAATCCAAAAGCTTTAATAAGAAGAGGAAATAGTGGGAAATGTGCAGCATAGTACTCAGTGGGAAGCGGGAACTGAAAACTTTGTCCGATAAGAACTTTGTTATATAAAGTCTTTGCAGCAACCAGATATAAGGGGCCGTCGTAATTAGCAACAATTGTTTCCATACCGTTTTTGGGAAGGGGGATACCCCAGAAAGAATCAAATTTCAAAAAAAACGGTAGCCAAACAAGAATTGTAGGGATCAGAGTAAAAGCTAAAATTAACAAGTATTTACCGAACTTCTTATTCATTAGAATGATATTAGCATGAGGGGAACCCTATATGCTAGACTTCGTATGTGGATACTAAAATTAAGGAATTATCGGTATTTCTTCCTACCTATAACGAAGAGGGTAATATTCAAGAAGTCATTCAAAATACCATTGAAGCAGCAAACCTCAACGCCGAAAAATGGGAATTAATAATAGTTGACGACGGCTCTTCCGATTCTACAAATGAGATTGTAAATAGAATAGTAAATTCCAATAATAATGTCAGAATAATCCGTCATGAAAAAAATTCAGGATATGGGGCATCTTTAAAAACAGGTTTTTATAGTTCCAAATATGATTGGATTTCTTTCATCGATTCAGACGGTCAGTTCAATTTTAAAGAAATAAGTAAGTTTATTGAAAAACAGCAGGAAACGGGAGCTGACATGGTGATAGGTTTTTATAACAAAAGAAAAGTTTCTTTCGCAAAAGTAATTACCAGTAAAATTTGGGAAGCCCTTGTTTATATTCTTTTCGGGCTTAAGGTCCGCGACATAGATTGCGGCTTTAAACTTGTTTCAAGAAAAGTTATAGAAGGTATTGCTCATCTGGAAAGTAGCAGAGGTGCGTTTATAAGCAGCGAGCTTTTAATTAAAGCAAAAAAGAAAGGATTTAAGATAGCTGAGACTGCAGTCACACATTACCCCAGAACTAAAGGGAGAGGCACCGGTAGAAAGCTTAATGTAATTATTGAGAGCTTTATAGACCTCCTTAAATTATGGAAGAAACTGCGATGGGAATAAGAAATACTTTTCGGAAAATTAAAAGTTGGATTAAAAATAACCCTACCGAATTTTGGATTTTAGCTGCTATTTTATTGGTGGGTGCATTTTTCCGTATTTTTAAAATTGACCAATATATGACCTTTTTGGGGGATGAGGGGAGGGATGTAATATTAGTCAGAAGAATTTTTACCGAGCTTCACCCTCCTTTAATCGGGCCCGGAACATCAGTCGGAGGCATGTACCTTGGCCCCCTATATTATTACCTGATGGCAATTCCTTTGTTAATTGCAGGTTTTTCTCCAGTCGGACCGGCGGTGATGGTTGCTCTCCTTGGGGTTACTACAATCGCTTTTATTTGGTGGATAACCCGTCTTTGGTTTGGAAAGTTGGCCGGTATTATTGCTGCAACACTTTATGCAATTTCACCGACTGCAATTATTTTTTCTCATTCATCGTGGAATCCGAATATTATGCCGTTTTTTGCACTTCTTTCAATGTATTCCATATGGAAAGTTTGGAGTCAAGAAAACACAAATTGGCTCCCGATACTTGGAATTTCGCTCGCTTTTACTTTGCAATCCCACTATCTGGGTTTACTGATTATTCCCACTCTTATCATCTTCTGGTTATTGGCACTTAAGAAATTCAGGAAAAAGAAACTATCTAAGCTGTTTATAAAAAAATCAGTATTTGGTTTGGCTTGTTTTTTGGTTCTAATGAGTCCGCTTTTGATTTTCGATTTCCGACATGATTTTATGAATGTAAAAGCAATAAATAAATTTATTGTAGAACGTCAAACAAATTTTTCCTCAAGCCCGGGGATTGCAGTATCCCAAATGCCGGAAATATTTAATTTGATAAATAAAAGTTTGGTAGCCGGGAAAAATTCTATTGCTGCGGTTATATCTTCGATTACTATTGCGGTGGGAATGCTTTATTTGCTTATTAAAAACTATACCAGACAGAAAAACTTTAAGATTAAAGGAGAATACTGGCTTGTTTTATCCTGGTTGATATTCGGACTTGTTGGTCTTGGCCTTTATAAGCAGAGTATCTACGATCATTATTTGGGTTTTCTTTTTCCGGTCCCGTTTATATTGATGGGGGTCATCATATCCCAATTATTATCAAAGAATTTTATCTTAAAAATAATCGGCGTAGCTTTTTTAATTTATCTAATCGTAATTAACCTTAACGGGAACCCGTTTAGAAAAGAGCCAAATAATTTAATGAGGAGAAGTAAAAATGTTTCGAGACTGGTTCTTAACAATGTGGACGGAAAACCTTTTAATTTGGCAGTTATAGCTAAAAACAACTATGAAGACGGTTATAGATACTTCTTGGAACTTTGGGGAGGAGAAGTGCTGCATGCAGATAGGTGGGACCCGTCAACAATTTCGGACCAACTTATCGTAATTTGTGAAGAGGAACTTGCCAAATGCGACCCGACACATTCTCCCAAAGCGGAAGTTGCAAATTTTGGTATGACTAAAATAAGTAACCAATGGGAGGTTGAAGGGGTTATAATATACAAACTGGCACACACACAATGAACTACAAAGATTCGCCGATCATTCTTTCTGAAATCAAAAAAGCCCCAAAAATTTTGGTTAATTGTCACAGGGGTCCGGACTCCGATTCTATCGGATCTGCTTTGGCAATGGCAAAAGTTATACAGAAGATAGGCGGGCAAGTGACTGTGATTTGTCCCAGCGACATCCCATCGGATCTGATGTTTCTGCCGGGGGCTGACGAAATAATAAGGGTGAATTATACTTCATTTGATTTTTCTTCTTATGATCTTTTTATGATTCTTGATTCATCAACTTACTCAATGGTTACAGGTTTGAAAGATTCAGACAAGCCGGGTATTCGTTCAATAGTTATTGATCATCATTTCTCAAATGAAAAGTTTGGTGACATAAATTTGGTTGATTCCGAAGTAACTTCAACAGGTGAACTGCTTTATGGACTTTTTCTTGATTGGGATGTAACGATTTCCGGCGACACCGCCAATTGTTTATTGACAGGAATAATCGGAGATACGGGAACATTTCAGTATCAAAATGTCGGTGAAAAAACCCTCAGAATTGCTGCGGATTTAATTGAAAAAGGCGCCAACAAGGATGAAATAGTATTTAACTTATACAGGAACATTGAGTTTAGAGAGGTGAAAATGTGGGGTAAGTTTATTGAGAGAATGATGATTGAGGATGGTTTTGTTTGGTCAGCGATTCCACTCCCGATTTATAGGGATTTGGGTGAGTATACCTATGCTAAAGAGGATGTCGCTAATTTTTTTGCTCCCATCGTTAAAGGAACAGAATTCGGAATTGTGATGGTGGAAGTGTCTGAAAATGTATTATCGGTAAGCTTTAGATCCAGGACCGGATTTGATGTTGCGAAGGTTGCCGCTGAAATTGGCGGCGGAGGCCATAAAGCTGCAGCAGGAGCCAGGATCGAGGGATTGCCGTTTCAAGAGGCAGTAAATGAGGTACTTAAAGCCGCCAGAAAGCATGTTCAAAAAGATTGATAAACCCGCGTTTTACAAAATTCTGCTTGTAATAATTTTAGGACTTGCTGCGTTTTTGAGGTTTTTTAGGCTAGCGGAGCTGTTGGGTTTCTGGTACGACCAAGGTCGTGACGCGTTGGTTATCTGGGATTTTTTATATAAAGGTAAACTTTTTTTGATTGGACCGACAACCGGTATTGAGGGAATCTTCAGAGGTCCATGGTACTATTGGTTGATAACGCCGGCATATTTTTTGGGAAACGGAAATCCTGTTTGGCCGGCAGCTTTATTGGTTTTAATATCAATATTTTCGGTTTACATAATTGCTAAAGTTGGTCGTGAAATTGGTGGAA
>Ga0075639_117_pt1 | contig 8318 bp, 5 predicted proteins | sample RifGroA1_FD_68391 | JGI IMG/M metagenome (GOLD analysis project Ga0075639, IMG submission 68391) | Microgenomates (Woesebacteria) bacterium GW2011_GWA1_41_7 | reverse complement strand
GAGCGGAGCACAGCCTGTTATCGGAAGTGAAAATATACCGGCAAGCGGACAATTCGATTGTCTATGTCGTCACAACTGAAAAGGAAACTCTGGTTTATACAAGTAATCTTGAAAATTTATTTCCGCCATTTATCCCTTTGTACGTTTACGGGTATCTCTATTCCAGCGGAGACAAAGTGTTATCGGCTGAATTTGCGAACGGAACAGTCCAATACGGGAGCGTGTAATGCTTGGAACCGGGTACTTATTTATCAGGGATTATGCGGTACTCTTTGAAGGTGAGGGGTCGCTGCGTGTTGGGAAGAACATATCGCTTGGTTCAGTTTCTTTCAACGGGAAAGGGTATCTACTGACCAATCCTGAAATTGCTTATGTCAATGTTGACCTTCCTGCCCTTGGCGGCGCGGCTTATGAGGTAAACAACTCAGGGTATGGGTATTGCGGCGCCATGCTCCCCGGTCTGATCACGGAAGCATCTGGAGGGTTTTATGTACCTGCTGAGCCACAGGTAGCATTCAGCATTCTCCCTGCTCTAACCACCTACGCCACTGGCATCTCGGTCGGTATCGGAGAACATGACAGCGAATTTTCTCCGCTGCAAGGTAAGGCGTGGGAAAGTACTGACGGCGGAGAATTATCTGCCACCCTTCCTGCCTTAAAGTCAATAGGTAGTGTAGACTTCTCTCCCGGCGAAGTACAGTTCTTCAACAGGATGTCCCTCATCAACACGTATAGTCCGGTCCAGGAACATATTTTTCTATTCAACTCTGCCGGTGTATTCGTTGATTCGTACTCGGCCAGCCGGGAGATGATAGCGTGGATGATCAATTCCATGACTATCAGTGTTGAGTATACCGTAATCGGTAGTTTCATTGCTCAATTCAGTAATCCAATGGTCGCTAATTTTGAAGTATTCGCTGCTATTGATGGTACGCCAGCACTTGATGATACAGCCAGAGTATGGGTTGTTGAGATGGGATCTGGAGCTAGTTGGCAGTATGATAATTATGGATTTAACTCCTTTCTTGAAAAGGATGGAGAATATTTTGGAATTGCTGATGATGGGATTTATAAGCTGGAAGGAGCCGATGACGCCGGGGTGGATATAGATTCCTGTATTGAAATCGGGAAGTCGATGTATGGTTCCTACTTTAGTAAAAAATCCAGAGGTATCTATATTGGCTGTTCTTCTGACGGAGATATTTTCATAAAAATAGACACGGATGGAGTTGAGAACATCTACCAGATTCAAGAAACTAGCACAACCCTTGCAACACATAAGGTTCCTGTTTCCCAGCGTAAGCTAGGAACATACTGGAACTTAACCCTTGTTAACTCCGAAGGTAGTGACTTTGATGTCTCTGACATTACCTTTATACTCTATACTATTTCAAGAAGGATTAAGTAATGTCGAGTGAAGCGTATATAGAAAATATAATTTCCAACGCTATTGCTACTGCGACTAATAGTACTGAGCAAGCGCAGGATGCAGCGGATTCTTTAATCAATGAGTCGATAGGGTTTTACATAGCTCCCCCATCGACCACTACTGGATTCCAGGTAACAGCAACGGAACCTGATATCCCTGACGCTGCTGATTCCACTCTAACGTATGAAGCACAGTTGGAGAAATTAATCGCACTCCTTTCGAATCAGCTTGCAAACTTCTTCACTACATATTACCCTTTATCTAACGATGCGTTTGACGAGGCTACGACTTGGCTGGTTAATACGATAACAAATGGCGGGACAGGGATAAATGCGAATATAGAGGATCAAGCCTGGCAGAGGGATAGGGATAGAAGAACTGCAGAGGGAAGGAAGCTGAAAGCAGGAGTTGCAGTGGGGTATGCCGCGAAAGGGCATTTTATCGTCGCCGGTTCCATGCTGAAGAAGATGGAAGAGATTGATTTTGTAAATGCTGCGAATAACGGAATAGGTTCTACAAATAAGGCTGTTGAGCAACTGAAGATTGAAATCGAAACTGTACGGTTCGCGGTTGGGAAAGCTATAGATTCCAGAAACATGGCGATGAATGCAGCAGCGGATTATGTACGAGCTATAGCTTCCGCTCCTGACGCAGCTGCGAGAGTTGCCTCTTTGAATACAGATGTTAAGGCGAAGATGATGAGTGCTGCGGCGGATTTCTATAGGGTCCGGCTTGAGAGAGATAACTTAGTTCTTAAATCCAGTCTTGCAAATATGGACTCAACTGTCGATGTGTATAAGCACAGGCGGACCATAGCGGTACAGGCGGATAATGTGAAGATCCAAGCTCTCGCCTCCGCTGCAGATGTGTTTGCGAGAACTGCTTCTGCAGCGCTTTCGTCCTTGAATAGTATTGTTTCTTCTGCTGTTAACTCTTTCGCGTAAGGTGGATGATATGGCTAATGAGTTTTTGGATAAGGTTAAGAGTAGATATAAAGAGTTCATGGCTCCAGAAGTCAAGATGGCAAAGACACTGGTAAGTGGATTAGCTGTGCCGCAAATTGCAGCTGCAAAAGGTGCAACAGCTATATATGGTGCAGCATATGGTAAGTTGAAACAGCAGAAGAAACAAGGACCTGCTGGAATGCCGAGTCATGGAGGATTCCCTGATAGGAATTGGATAAAGCTGGAAGGTACAGGGGAAAAGGTTGGGATAGGAGCTGATGGGAATATTGTTAAGGTGGACAAGGATGGGAATAGGATCTCTAATATAAAAGGGAAGCTTACCAAAGATCCTAATCCTACAATGGAAACTTCAAGTGGACTGTCTGTAAAGTTCGGGAATGGAGTATCCCCGGAAGCTAAGGCGAATTTCATGCGTGACCCCTCACAGCCGCCGCAAGGTACTGACCTTGGACCGAACAGAACTTTTCTGACGCAGGTAGCGCAGCGGAATAGTGGTGGGAGTAGTTCTGCCTCGGCTTTGAATACCTTCACAGATGTGATGCGGGAGAAAGCGAGGTTGTTCAGAGAGAAGCAAGGCGCAGATATAGCGAATGAAACCGCGAAAACCTCCTACTACAACAACTACCTTTCCTCACAAACTGAGAACATGAATCAAGAAACATCCGCTATCCCTCTCCGTAAACGTATGGCGGAGCTACGTTACCTCGCTACACTTGGTGGATTGACCGCACCCTCCGAAGACGCCGGGAAAGATCCCGCTGATCTTATCGACGAAGAACTTAACAAATAAGGAAACACATGGGTACTGAATCTGATTTCAATTCCGACCTTGCGTTTTTCGAGAACCTTAGGGTTGCTAGGGAGAAGGAAGCTAAGGCTGCGCAGAAGCTGAACACGGCGCGGGATACGTATCTGAATGATACGGAGAAGATGTCGCGGGATATAGCTGTGCGAACGAAGGACTTGCTCCCGGAAAAAGTTAAGGTAGCAAAGGCTCCAATTGGTGGGAGCATAGGACATAGGGAGGTTGATGCCTCCTTCTCCGAAGAGAATCCTTTAGCTGGTATCGGGTCGCAGGTCTCGGATGTACTGAGTAAGCTGAAGGGAAAGAAACTAAAGGGAGATATCAAAGGGGAAGGGCTGACAGACTTGGTGTATCAAAAGGTTCTGCAGAAACGACTCCCAGCAGCATACCAGTATAAATTAAAACAAGATACTTCAATCCTCGGAGATGAGACAGGGAATCTTCCTGGGTATGATAAGTTCAGAGAAAAGTTCGACGCGGAAAATCAGCCGGATGTAAGTAGGTATTACAAAGGCTTGACCCCGAAAGGGATAGCTACGAACCTGGGAATAGCGGCGGCAGGTAATCTTGCGATAGAAGGAGTTGGTAGAGCTGGTGCAGGGTTAGGGATGAAGGGTCTGGCAAAGCTGGCTGGGAGGGGTTTGTTCGGACTCCCGACTCCAGGCGCTGGAAAGTTTGTCACGAAAGCAGCCGGACTCGCATTAATGACAGCTGCTGACTTCGCCGTGTTTGATGCTGCAAGTGAAGTGGTTGGGCAGAGTAAGTGGGCGAAGGCGAGGGAAGATGAGCCGCTGAAAGTCCTGGGTGCGGAAATGGTTGCTGGACTTGGCGCGGGAGTTGTCGCGTCCAAGGTCGTGAAGGGTGGTTCGAAGGCGATGATGTCTGCTGTGAAGACATATGGGCTGGAGAAAGCGAGGAATGAAGCAGCTGCGGAAGTGCTCGGGAAGACTGGGACTGTTAGTTCCTTGATGGAGTGGAATAAATCGCTGAAGAGATTGGAGAGGAGTAAAGCTGTATCGGTCGGAGAAGTGGATAACTTTATTCAACTGAATAAGAAGGAGGTTGGGAGACTTACTCTGGAAGACGCAGTGTCGAAATATAACCCTGACATCCCAGGCGGACACAGCGTCTTCAGTAAGGAAGGTATCTCCCGTATGGCAGAGACGGAAAGGTCTCGGAAAGCAGCAGAGGCTATATCCTCATTCGAGAAAGAGGCAGGGTACTCCCCGGAAGTTCCAGGTTCCGCGTTCATTCCGAAGCAACTTCCTGCACCTGGAACACAGCGTGTAGCTGTGGAGGTTGTGGAAGGTCTCCCAACGAAGGAACCTTTGCTTATAACCGATGTCCAAGAACGCGCGCTTACCATCCGTAAATCCGCTGGCACCCCGCAGGAAGTTGCAGAGAATAGCTGGATGGGGGAATATTCTGTTACAATCCATGATCCAAAGTTCCATGCACATACTCCAATGCTTGAAGGAACGGGGGCTAGACTCGCACTCCCCGCACCGGTGGAGAATATTGTAGCGGATCAGCTGCCCTTACGGGCGAGGGTTGCGATACGTACTGCGTATGAACAGAATAGGAATCTGAGGAAAGCGACGATTATTCTGGGAGAGAAAGGACCTCCGGATTTGTCTCCGGATTCACTGACAAAGATCACGGAGTTCTTCACGCATCATATAAATGCTACGAAGGTTCCGGAGACTTTGCTCGGTCCTGATCCAGTTCTTGTAAATGTGCTGAAGGAGATTAATCTTGGGTTGGCGAAGAGTGGGAATAAAGCCCCGGCAACTTTAACTGACAACGTATGGGGATACGGACTCGATAAAGTCCCCTTCACGCAGAAGCTTCGGATGCTGGATAACGCTGCGGTGGAGGAGGTTAAGGCTGCTGCGGAAAGTGGGATTCCTTCCTCCTTAGCCGTGCCGGAGGCTGCGAAGAAGAGCGCTGCGAGGAAGGTACGGAAGAATGCTGCGGCGGAGGTTAAGAGGGATGCGGAGGTTGTAGCGGCTACGAAGAAGGGTGTTGTAACTCGGAAGAAGACTACGGAAGTTATTACATTAAAGGCTGCTGAAACTCCGGTCAGTGAAGGGATCGCTGCTACGGATGTAAGTAACCTGATGAAGAAGGGTGCGGAGAAGAGTACGATCACGAATCTGGAAGTAGGTGCTGTTACAGGTAGGACTTTAACTCCAGAGCAAATAGCGAAGTTTAAAGCAGCGAAAGAGAAACAAAAACGTGGAGCTTTAAGCCGTGTCCTTGCATCAAAGGAAGAAAAAATGGCTGCTGATGCAGCTTTAATGGACGCCTCCGCGGCAGATCCGGAGATAGGATCTTACATAAAGAAAGCTCTAGTCACAGTCCCGCTCTCCGCTGTCGCCCTCGTAGGAATGGATGCGAGTGATGCTGATGCAAGTGTGCTTGGAAGTGTATCCGCGTTAGGGGTTGATCTTGCAAAGAAAGCTGTTGGGGATAGTGCGAGTAAGCTTATTTCAGTATTAAAGAATAGCTCCCTTGTCGGGGAAAAGGGCAGGATTCTGGGAAGGGTGGAAAAGTGGATGGATGGGATTTCAGTTAAACCCACCATGGATGTACTGGAAAAGACAACCTCGAAGATCCCTGCGTTTTTCAGGAATACTGTAATGACCCCGGCCGCTGTTGCTGGTAGGTTTTACAAAGCAGAAGCTAATCCACTTGTGGAGCTGGCTACCCGTATGACTGCGATGCACAACAACATTAAGATGCATTCGCAGGCAGTGAAAGAAATCCTTGCTATGGTTCCGGAGTATAAGAACTCTACTGAGAAAGTCCGGCAAGCTATGAAGCCATTGGTGGAGAAATATGAAGTCCCACTGGCGGAAGCTGGATATCATGAGGGTATGATTGCGAGACTTGGGGATGATCTGAAGAAAACGAATAAGGCGAAAGATCCGGAGGTGTATGCGGAACTGTCGAAGTCGCTGAAAGAACATCATGCGAAGCTGAATGGATTAAAAGCGGATACTGCAGGGTATGAAGCGGAGTGGACGAAGCTGGCGCAAGGGACTGCGAAGGAGCATTCAAGTGCGAGGATCGCACTGGCACTGGAGGATACAGCAGAGTTTATCCATTACCCCTGGTTGAAAGGGATGATGACTCCGAATGAACTGTCAGCAGTTTCTATGCTGAAGGATTTGAATAAGGTCACAGAAACACGGATAATTGAAGCTGGCGGGAAGGTTATTAAAGATAGACCTTACGCACACCATGCACTGCACCCGGACTCGAATACTGTGAAATTGCGGGAAGCGTTTGCGGGGTTGACTCCGAATGTGGAGAATGCTGTTAATCTCGCGCGGCTGAACAGTAGGAATGTTGGGTCGAAAATGCTCATGCCGGATGTAGAGTATATGTACGCGAAGTATGTTCCGGATGTAGAGAGAAGAATCCAAGGTATGGAGTTCTGGAAGAAGGGACAAGAAGGCGGCTGGCACGCGCATGTTAAGGAACTCCGGAAGAATGGAGTTATGACGAAGGAACTGGATGAGCTATGGACAGGGATTAATAAGTCCCTGGAACCAGTAGCACATTCTGGAATGGCGCAGTGGGCGAATAGATATTACTCGATGGAGGTATTGTGGAGGTTGTTTGCGTCACCGTCTGTTGGGTTTAAGCATCTGATGAAGCAGACAGGAAACCTTGCTATCTTCCCACCTGACGTATGGGCAAAGGCGGTGGTGAAAACTCCGGGGGTCATGGCCAGGGCAAAGGTTATGGAGCTGCAGGAACGCTGGCCGAAGGTATTCGGTGGGATTAAGCTGAAGCAGAATGACGCAGTGGATCTTGTCCGGGCTATGACGAATCAGGGGAAGTATAATAGCTCTATTGCGGAGCTGGATATGTTTGATACTCCACTGAATCGGTTTGATAAGATTCTGGGGAAGGTGAATGAGACAGGGTCTTTTATCGTCGGGGCTGTAGAATCCTTTGATAGAACAGCTACTGTCCTGATGGGAATGGAGATGGCTGCGAAGAAAGGCATGACCCCAAGCCAAGCAGCTTTCGCGGTGTATGATTCTATACTGAAAGCGAACTTCCTATCAGGGGTACATAATCCGAGTTGGGTTAGAGATCCTTACGCGCGGGCTTTCTTTATGTTCCAAGGTACTCCGTTTAAGCTGATGGAGCAAAGGTTGCTGCTGGCGGCGAAGGGAGGGAAGGCGATTGTGAAGGCGGGCGGGGTTACGCTGGAACAGTTGAAGGAATTGAAGCATTTTATTAAGGAAGGGGAGTATAGAGTAAAGCATGGGATGATCTTGGATGCACTCAATTCGGAGAAGGATATCTTCGGGCAGAGTTCTGCGAAACAGTTCGCAGTTAGTACATTAATGATAGGTGGATTAATTGGAATCGGGGATAAGATGTTTGACTCCAATATTCAAGACCAGGTATTCCACCCGCCGTTTATTAAGATGGAAGGGGAATCCCCTGGAGTGTATCTTAACCCAGTAACCAGCGCGGCGTATAAAACCTGGACAAAGCGGCATGAAGAGGATAGGGGTCTTCTGTTTACTGAGTTTGTAAATAACTGGCTTGGACATTCAGGTGCAGTTCCTTCTACATTTAGGAAGGCTATGAGGTTGACAGAGAATGATATACCTGAGATATACAGGAACTCAAAGCTACGATATTTCTTCGGTGTACCTGCGGCAAAGGGTGAATGAAGTTGGGATCGTGAAATTTTCACGGATTTAACTGGGAACGGGTGATAGAATGAGTGATAAAACGAAGATGGTTGTAGATGGGAATAAGAATGTGGTACAGGTGTTTACTCCGAGAAGGGTAGAATCTGTGGAAGCAGATACGGCGTGGACGCCGCTGAAGAAAGATATTGCGTATGCTGTATCTGCGGATTGTACAGTTAAGATTTCAGGTGGAACTGCTACAGCTCTTCTGCAGGGAACAATTCGCGGGATTGTGGAGGGAGCGACATACACCTTTTCTGCCACGCAGACGATTGAGGTTATGTGATGGAACTGGGATTAATGCAGAATGGAGGGATGGGAAAGAATGGAGGATTGGTACTGCCTAGGGATGGGTTGGTTGGTTGCTGGTTGGAAAAAAATGGGATGATTGATAG
>Ga0075639_146_pt1 | contig 8760 bp, 10 predicted proteins | sample RifGroA1_FD_68391 | JGI IMG/M metagenome (GOLD analysis project Ga0075639, IMG submission 68391) | Microgenomates (Woesebacteria) bacterium GW2011_GWA1_41_7 | reverse complement strand
TTTCCAGAATTTTATTTGTGGTATCCTGGGCCTTTGATATTTCCCCTAATTCATAGTATGCGCGGGCAAGTCTACATAAAGCCCCGGTATCTTGGGGGTCACTCTTGAGTATATCGAGGTTAACGGTGATTGCTTCATCCCATTTTCCTGAAAGCGCTAGACTGACAGCTGTTTGAACGGCAGAAGTGTCCATTTAAATAACTGTAATTGAGTATAGGGAGGCGGTTGTGAAAGTCAAGAGGTTTTCTTTTTAATACGCACTTGCAAAATAAAAATTTATTGTTACAATCCAAATTACTAGTGAAGGACTAGATAGCACATTTAATTATTTCGCCGTTCGCCGATCCTCGGGGAGGGAGTATGAAACGCTTGGTTCTGGACCAGGTCTGTTTCTATGACCATACCATGTTGGGTTCCAATGAGAGTTCCAAAAAAACTTCCCATACACATTTTTGTTGGTAGGATCAATGGCGTAAGTCACGCGACACCCTAGCCACATGCGGCTAAGGACTGTCCACATAGTGGGATAATTTTCCACCTGACTACGCGATTAGAACAACGAAATTCAGATTTTAGGTCCGCAGGGAAGATGAAGTAAACCTTCACTAGAAAGATAAAGAGACTCGTATAAAGAGCCAAAAACCCTCTTTTACAATTTTCTTTAAACTATCTAGCACCGATTCTTCCCTGTACCACCCTTATAACCAATTCTTCATCGATTCAGTTTTTCACCCGTAGGGCTTTTTTCCTGAGTTTATTTTGGGTATAATACAAAAAGCTATGAGCGGACACTCACATTTCGCCACAATTAAGCGACAAAAAGCTACAAATGATGCAGCCAAAGGAAATCTTTTTTCCAAACTTGCGCGCGCTATTATGATTGCAGCCAAGTCCGGCGGAGATCCGGATATGAATTTTAAGCTTCGTTTTGAAATCGACAAAGCCAGAGCCGCAAGTATGCCAAAGGAAAATATCGACAGGGCAATTGCCAAAGCAACTACTGAAGCAGCAAACCTGGAGGAAATTATGTATGAGGGATTTGGTCCCGGTGGAATTGGCGTGCTGATAGAAGTTTTATCCGATAACAAAAACAGAACCGCTCAAGAAATTAAAAATCTTTTTGATAGGGTAGGGGGGAGTATGGGCGGACCGAATTCAGTTGCCTTTAATTTTGAAAGCAAGGGTTTTATGGTTATTAAAAAAACCGATGACCCGGACACAGAGATGTTGGAGCTGATTGATGCCGGGGTGGAGGATATGGAGGATGTAGGTAGTGAGTTTGAAGTATATGTTGCCCCCGACAAATTGGGACAAATCCATAAAGCACTGGTTGCCAAAGGGTTTGAGGTTAAAGAAACAGAACTTCAAATGAAACCGAAAAACTTTGTTGCAATATCGGATGCTGCGACAGCCGCTAAAGTTGTGAAGTTTATTGAGGAAGTAGAGAGTCACGACGATGTGCAGAAGATGTTTACCAATGCAGACATACCCGACGCTTTAATGGAAACCGTTGCCTGATAAGTTCTAAATAAAGATTCTAATGTCTAAACGCACCCGCTTTGTTATAACCTCCGTTATTCTTTCGTTGGGTTTTGTCGGAATCCAGTTTTTGAACGACCAAAATAGGTTTTGGGCAATCGGGATTTTAGGTGCCCTGACTTTTACGCTTTTTTTATGGTCACTCTTTGAAACATTAAAAGCAAACATGACTCTTCTGACACTGGTTCTTCCCGTAATGTTTACCCTAGGGGTCGGATTTTTCTGGTTTTTACTTCCGACAAACATTTTCGCAAAAGTTCCGATTGTTATATTTTACGGAATGGGCATTTATATACTTTGCCTGACGGCAAATATTTATTCAGTAGCTTCGGTCAGGACAATTGCTCTCCTGCGGGCGGCGAGGGGAGTAGGTTTTGTCATCACTTTACTCGCTTCTTTCCTTATTTTTGACGCAATTTTGTCTATCAGAACAGAAATTTATTACCTGATCCCCGCTGTTTTTGTTTTTTCGCTTTTGCTTTATATCCAAGGCTTTTGGTCGATGCTTTTAACCAAAGAATACTCAAAAGATTTGGTATATCTTTCAGCGGGCGCAGCGTTGGTAACAACCGAACTGGCCGCTATTTTATATTTCTGGCCGGTAACGATCGTTGTAGGTTCACTCCTACTGACAACATCTTTTTATATGCTTCTGGGTTTGGGTCAGGCAAAGCTTGAGGGTAGATATTTCAAATCTACCATTAGGGAACACCTGGTAGTTGGGGTTTTGATCTTCATTGCCATGTTTATTTCAACCCACTGGGGAGCCTAATCTTCATAATTATTTATTTTTTATAGTAAGGATTTTTAGTGATACATACAAAGAGGGGAGGAGAGGGGTGAATAACCTATAATTATAGGATACATTACTCTGAAACAGGGGAGGTTTTCACGAAAATTATGGGTTGTTTTCACGAAATGCGACATAAGCCGTTGACGAAGAAAAACCGAAAGGCTTTCTGAGGCGAGTATGTATACTTTGATATAGTTATCAGGCAGGAAAGACCCTCAATCTCTTTGGTCATGGCTCTTGTGGATAAATTGAACTATTAATCGGGTTATTACAGTCGCTTCCCAGAGAGTGAGGTGTATAAAGCGGGCCCTTATAGAATAATGGCCTTAGATACTCTCCTGGGGCTTATGAGTACTGACTTAAGAGACATGTCCGCCCAGGGAGGTTAATTATACATAGTCGTACAATATAACTTTTGCGACGTTGTTTAAGATTGTGGAGGGTAGCGTAGTGTTTTATGAACTTCCCGGAATTACCTTTAAGGTATGTTAATTTTTTTATCGATTTTTTATTTAATATGCTCTATTTTAATAACTGTCTAAAAATTAGTCCTCCAAACAAAGACCGAAACGATATTTTATGAATTCCGACCACTTCCCTATTTTTTGGTCCGCCGGAGTAAATAAAATATTTATTTTGGTTAATTTAATTGATATTTCCGTAAATACGGGACAAAGAGACGATGAGTTAATCATCTTTTTGTCCGGAGGGCCTTTAAAATCGATTTGGTGAGGTTTTAGCCTCAACCCAGGCACGAAAAATGACTAATTTTTAAGAGTATTTGCCTTTTTTGCAATTAACCTTTAGAATTCTTGAAATGTTTGCGGAAAGATATCCCAATGTATTTAATTCTTTAAGTGAAAATTTAAAACTTCTTAATGGTGGTTCCATAGGAATTGACATTGATGCAGTAACACAAGCGACTTATGTTTTGGCATTAAATAAAATAAGTCACACTTTGCGAAAAAATATTCAGAAGGAAGACTTGGTAACTTATTGGGAATTGGCTAAAATTGCAAAGGACAACGGAGTAGATCCGGATAAAGCAATGGAACTGGCCAAAAGTGCTTGGAACGATGATGAGGTGTATGCAAATGCTCCGGCTATGCCAGGAATAAAAAGTTTTCTTCAGATGCTTAACGAGGCCGCACTTCCTTATCTATTCATATCGTCACGGCCGGTTGAACATCTTGAGGCAACCCGTGAGTGGTTTAGAAAAGAGCTTCCTTGGGTAAAACCGGAAAACATTATTTTAGGCAGAAAAGAAGGTATGTCCGGCGGAGAGTTTAAATCCGGCATGATTAATAGATACGGTGTCGCATTGCACATAGAAGATGCCGTCGAGGAAGCAAAAACAATCGCTCAGGAGACTCCGGCGCATGTAATAATAGTTCCTCAGCCTTGGAACGACAACGGCAGATTTGTGCATCCAAGAATAAAATATTTGGGAGAATCGTCCTATTCAAACGGAAGCTGGTCGGTTATAAGGTTCCTATCGGGCCCACAAGCAAAGGACTTTTTAAGCGATAAGGTAAATTCTTTTTGTGTCGCACAATCCCATTGACACCTTTAATTCTCTCAGTGTAAACTCTTTATGTAATGGCTGATACCGCCCAAAATCAGTCCGAGATTGGAAGAAAAATCGATCAATACCTGGAGTATCTTCAGATTGAGCGCGGCTCCTCTCCCCTAACTATCCGCGACTACAAACATTACCTTACAAGATTAATAAATTGGATGGATTCTCAGGGAATCCGAAGGAATCTTGTGGACATTAATGCAGACGTCGTAAGAAGCTTCAGGGTGTACCTTGCGGGCCTTCCTGGTGAAGGTAAGGCGCTGATGACCAGAAGGACTCAAGGGTATCATGTGATAGCTCTGAGAAGCTTCCTTAAATGGCTTATTAAAAATGACTATGCGGTTCTCTCGCCGGAGAAAATTGAGCTACCGAAAGTTGAGGAACGCCAAGTGAAATTTTTAAACGGCGAACAGGTAGACAGGCTTCTAAACGCTCCGACACTTTCCACGATTCAAGGTAAACGTGATAAGGCAATCTTGGAGGTCCTATTTTAATGAGCGTGACGATCATTTTAAACCGCTTTTTATTCACCATAAAGGCAAATCTGAACCCACAACCGCGGACGAGAAAATGAGGTTAACAGTCAGGTCTGTTCAAAGGATGGTCAAAAAATATTCCCACAAAATGAAGCTGCCGATTGAGGTCACACCACACGTAATGAGGCATAGTTTTGCAACGGACCTCCTAAATGCCGGAGCTGATATAAGAAGTGTGCAGGAAATGCTGGGACACAAAAATATTTCAACAACCCAGATCTATACGCACGTAACCAATAAACAACTCAGAGATATTCATGAAACTTTCCACGGAAGAGGAGGAAAGGGCTAGGTGGAGCGTCTGCGTTATGCCGACGGAGCCTACCCTCCCCCCTGTTTTACTTGCCCTGCCAGAACTTATATTGGCGGTGAATATTATTGCAACCCCGACACGCTCAATGACCCATCTATAATACTCGAGGTAGCCAGATATAGGCCGGATAGGTGCCCAAATAGACCCAGGTCGGACGGAGGGCTGGTTTCTCCCACCGCACTTCTGAGGCGGGTGCTCGGTAAGTGATATTTAGTATTCTATAGTTTGCAAATAATATATCTTATAATATATAATTCGCTATGTTCAAAGAATCTGCTGAGATCAGTTTCTGGCCGTGCCACAAAGAAAGGCAGGCTAAACTAATAGGTACAGGTATAGATTCCAGTGTCTATCGATTGGGCGATGTCGTTGTTAAAAATTACAAAAACATTACCCAAAGCGGCTTTCCCCACGACATGACAGTCGATATATTAAATCACTACTACACTGTCACAAATCGGGCATATAAATTAGCGGAAGAAAGAAAGGTGTTATTACACCTCCCTGTCTCGAAAAAGAATATTCCGGTAGAAGTTAATCCCTTTTTAAATTTACATGTTTGTAGGATGTGTAGTGAAATTGAAGGAATATCCAGGTATATACCCGGCAAAGGGTTAAACCTGTCGGAAGATGAACAAGTTTTCAATCGTGCTGAGTTAAAGGTGGCACTTATTGATTTGAGTGTAAAGCTGGAGAATAAATTGGGATATTCGGGGGTAAATATTATCCCTATGAATGTAAAACTGTCCGAAAAAGGATCTTTAATAGTGACTGATCTTTGTGCCGATATATTAATGCTTAGGAAAAATTAATCAGAGGTTTCTTCCCAAGGAAATCCTTTTCGTCCAAAATGTCCGTAAGCGGCGGTTTGCCTATAAATCGGTTTTTGTAAGTTTAGCCTTTCTATAATTGCCAAAGGTCTGAAGTCAAAGTCTTTTTTAAGTACACTATTTAAACTTTGACCTTTTCTTTGCCATATCCCTGATAAACCAAATTTTTAGCGGCAAAACGGCACATGTAGGCGCCGCTTCTGTCTACCTTTGTAGGATCTTTACCTGAAAAACAGCCTCCGCCGTGGGGAATAAGGCCTCCATATGTATCGACCATGATTTTTCTGCCGGTTAGTCCAGTGTCGGCAACAAAACCGCCAACCTCAAACTTTCCTGTTGGGTTTACAAGAATATTTATCCCGGAAATGTCCCCTACCAATTTTTTGATTAATTTTGATGTAATCTCGGCATTTATAGTTTCAGATGAAACTCCTTTTTTGTGTTGTGTAGAAACCAGAATTGTTTTTATATCTTTTCCCTGCATTGTAACCTGTGCCTTGCCGTCGGGGAGAAGCCAGCCAATTTTTCCTTTACGTCTCAGGTCAGCAAGGCCATGTGTCAGTTTATGAACCAGTGCAACTCCTTTTGGTAAATACTCAGGAGTTTCATTGGTTGCAAAGCCGTACATAATACCCTGGTCCCCTGCCCCGCCTGTATCTACCCCCATAGCAATATCGGGAGATTGTTTAATAATATTGGTGATAATTTTTAACTTATCTTTGTAGCCAATTTCCTTATATACTTTTGCCGCTATTTTTGCGGCATCAAATTTAGCATGGGTTGTGACCTCCCCACCGACAACAAAAAGACCATGAGAGCCGAAAGACTCAATCGCTACACGGCTTTTGGGATCTATTTTCAGACATTCATCCAAAATTGCATCCGAAACCTGGTCACAGACTTTGTCAGGGTGTCCTTCCGTTACGGATTCAACTGAATATAATTTGGAGTAATTGGTTATTTGTTTACCCATATCGTTTTCCGCCTCCCGGCGGACAGTCAAGCTTTAGCACCCATCCTCGACCTACGGTTTTCTGGCCGGTCGAAGGGTTGTTGGCGGTTCATTGGGCTTGCTCCCTCCCCGCACTCTTGATACTAAATTTAGTTTATATTCTTCGTGTCGTTAGTCAAGCCGTAACATTTCCCGGATTTTGCTATAATGGATAATTACTTATGGTTACAATAATTATCCCGGGATATTCGGCACACAACAAAGACTGGCTGGAAGAAACTGCAAAAAGTGTAAAAAGCGATGGCGAAATACGTCCCATTTACTGGGGACATTGGGAGGATCCCGATATTAAGTTTGACGCTGCCGAGAAAGCAAACCTATTAGACGGAATAACCGGAAAAAGGGTTGTTGATATAATCGCCAAGTCTGTAGGCACCCTGGTGGCTTCACTTGTGATTGAAAAATCTCCGGAAAAGATAAGAAAAGTTATATTTTGCGGGATGCCCTTGAATGATATTAATGAGGATAGAAAAGAAGTTATTAAAAATGCATTAGGAAAAATCCCTGCAGAAAATATAATTTGTATTCAGAATGAAGAAGATCCTCATGGAGGTACAGATGCCGTTAAGATGTTTTTATCGGGATTTGCTTCGGATATTCGAATAATTTCCATGCAGAGAGCCGACCACGAATACTTTTATCAGGATGAATTCAATAAATTTCTCTTAGGTTAGAATTAACGGACTTCGAAGGAGAGACTTACGGTTACTTGAATTTCAGTTTGTCCCGGCTCAATGTCTGCGACCGCTATCTCTTTTGTGGTCACATCCGGAGCTCCGCCCATTCCATAAAGCGGTCTTATTTGATCGCCGGAGTTTTGACTTTCCGAGATATTAACAATATTACCAAGATTGATTCCGGCCGCTTTTGAAAGTCCATCCGCCTTGGCTTTAGCTTCTTTTACAGCCAGCTCGCGTGCTTCATTAAGTTTTTCCTTTTCTGTTTCATCATTAACTTCGAAGCTAACGCTTCCAATTGCGTTTGCACCCACACCTGTAGCTGTGGTCAAAACTTCATTCACTTTGTCAAAATCTTTAACTTTAACTTGGTAGTTCGTAGATATTTGGTAACCCGTGATCCTGTTGGTTGTAGAAGTTGTGTAATCGTACTGAGGGTAAAGATTATAAGAAACGGTTTTAATATCTTCCTTATTTATACCCATACTTTTTAAAGCGTCAACTAAAGCTTGGGATTTTTTATTAACGCTTTCCTGAATCCACTTTGCAAATACAAAAAGTAGAACAAAAAAAATAATGACGGCAGCCACAGAATTTGCCGGTGCGGGTATATTTTTTGAAGATTCGTCTTTCACCCTTTAATCCTAAATTAAACTATTTCCTTTTGCAAGTTTTTTTTATTCTTCCTCTTCGTCGCCGCCTTTTTCCAAAACGGCTGCTGCTGCTACAGAATCACCTTTGTTGGCAAAACGCATGAGTATCACTCCCTGAGTTGCACGTCCGAGTTGTGGAATATTTTTCAAAGGAAGTTTGATAACCTGACCCATTTTACTTGTTATGACTACCTGATCGATAACCTGCGTGACCATAATTGCGGTTTTCAAAAATCCCGTTTTATCCGTAACTACGGCGGCTTTTACGCCCTTACCTGCTCTTTTTTGAACTGGGAAGTGGTGAATTTGAGTACGCTTACCAAGTCCCTTTTCCGCAAAAGTCAGAATGTCCCTGAAATACTTTTTGCGTTTATCTGAGGGTATTTGTTCTTTAGACGGAAATACCTCCATTCCTATCAGTTCATCACCTTTTTCAAGTTTAATGCCTGTTACTCCGGTTGTTGCTCTACCCATTGGTCTGGCATTTGCTTCAGGAAATCTGATGGATTTTGCGTCACGGGTTAAAAGAATAATATGGTCATCTCCCGTGGTCGGATGGACAGAAACTAACTGATCATCGTCTTTTAGTTTTATTGCAATAAGTCCGGAAGCTCTCAGGTTTTCAAATTGTGATATTTGAGTTTTCTTGATAATTCCGGTTTTTGTCGCCATTACCAAGTTTTTAATACCCAAATCTTTCATAAGCTCAGGTACCACACTTTCTTCGTATTGTTTCTTTATTCCTTGGTCTTTCATATTATTTTGTATCAATCTCCTTTGAACACTTTCTGCATATTCTGACTTTTTGATTATCAACTATCTTAAATC
>Ga0075639_131_pt1 | contig 8795 bp, 10 predicted proteins | sample RifGroA1_FD_68391 | JGI IMG/M metagenome (GOLD analysis project Ga0075639, IMG submission 68391) | Microgenomates (Woesebacteria) bacterium GW2011_GWA1_41_7 | reverse complement strand
CCCTTCTATCTTTTCCTCTCATTCCTAATTTCAAAAATTGAATCAAGAGCCGGTGTTAAAAATATTACTAATATTATTGAGAAGTCAGATGGAATTATGATTGCACGTGGTGATCTAGGTGATGAGGTTGATTACGAAAAAGTAACTTATAAAAAAGCGTTTTTAATAGGTTCTTTTCAGTGTCTTTCGATTATTCCCGGAATGTCCCGTGCTGCAGCAACGATTATCGGTGGCTTAAGCACCGGAATAAATAGAGCTACTGCGACGGAATTCTCGTTCCTCTTGGCAGTTCCTACAATGATGGCCGCATCTGCTTTGGATATTTATAAATCCAGGCAATATATTTCCCAATCCGGGACGCTAACCTTGTTTATAGGAACCGTTTTTTCCTTTATTTTTGCAATGATAGCTATTAAATTTTTGGTAAATTATGTAAAAAAACACAACTTTATAGTCTTTGGTGTTTATAGGATCATTCTCGCAATTTTATTTTGGCTATTTGTAATGTAGATGGACCCCACTTCTCCAAGTGGATTTCTTTTTTTGATGATAAAATAGTGCAGGTGAAAAATATTATTGTTTATATTTTACTTTTACTTCTCGCAGCCGAGGCTGTTTCTTTGGGTGTAATAAGGAAGCAAAAGACCAAAACAGCGGTTCTTTCTGTAGCACTTACGCCTTACCCCACATCCACACCGATAGAAAGCCCAAAGCCTACTCTGACACCAACGGCAACTCCGACCAAGTCTCCCACCCCAACTATTTCTCCAACCAAAAAACCAAAGAGATTAACGGATTTATTAACAGATTCGCTTCCCAATATGGAGTCAGTGCTGATGTTTTAAGGCACATTGCTCTTTGTGAATCCGGATTTAACCCTTTAGCTGAGCATTTGGGATATGTAGGACTTTATCAATTCGGTGGTGTTACCTGGAAAAATATAAGAAACAGTTTTGGTGAAGACCCCAGTCTTGATCTCCGATCGAATGCTGAGGAGGCCGTACAAACAGCAGCTTATGCAATAAGCATTGGCAAGAAAGGCATTTGGCCTAATTGCTATCCATAATGGGTTTTGAAGAATTGTCCAAGTTCGGCTATAATAACCCTGCTAAGTATATATGGACGCTTACGACGAGACGAAGCTGCCATTACATGGACGCTTAGCTCAGTTGGCTAGAGCGCATTCTTGACGTGAATGAGGTCGGGGGTTCGAGCCCCTCAGCGTCCACTCACTTTGTTCGTTGACTAGAGGATCCCGATAGTGCTTGGGATCAATGTTATGCACACGAGCCCCTCAGCGTCCACAAAATTGTAAATTCTTTTTGAAGGCTAATTGAGATTTGGCACATTCTTCACTTTCCGGAGTCATGTTTCTGCACGCGGCCAGGTAATAATTTGAGTTATGGACATTACAGTTCATTTCTTGATTTAAATTAGGACAAATTCCACTGACCGAAAAATATAGCCATGACCGGTCTGTAAAATAATAAACGCCACTTTTGTGAGAAATAATATTTTTAATAAGCTCGTCTTCCGTGGGTACCGGTAGAGCACTGGGAAAAATTTTTAGAAAGTGGTTGACGGATCCTGGCAAATATCCGTAAATATTTTGGCAACAGGCAACAGGCAACAGGCAGCAGGACAATTAATCTCGTGACAATGGTTAATCTCTGTCATAGCTAAATTTTATTTGAAGCATATAAATATATTAAATTAACCGGCTGATCTGGAAAGATAATGGTCCGGTGAAAGTAGGAACGAACTACCCTTTTTCTTATATGTTGCCCAGTAATTTTTCTTTTCGGCTCTTTTATTTGTCGACGTGAGCCAAGTAGCTGCAAGATCTATTCTTTTTCGGAAAGACTGTAAAAACTCCAAAATACTTTCAAAAAAGTGAACATGGTATATACCGGGTTCTATGGGAGCTGAGATCATACTGACTTGTGCAGCTTCGGCAAAATTTTCGGTGCTGGCCGCAACTTTTTGTATTTCTTCCATAATAGCCTTAAGCTCCATCCTAAGTTCGCCGCTTTTTTCCTGTGATGTTCTTCTCTCTTCATTCAAAATTCGTCTTTCAAAAGTAGCTTGCATTTTGACCTCCCGGGTTCGCTCCTCACGGCCACTAAGAATATCTCCCATTTGCACGGTTTGACCCAAATTTAGCTCACCTGACCTTTTAACTTGGGGTATGGTTAATCCTAATAGTTCACGGATAAAATCTTCTGAAGTATTTTTAATAAAATCTTTAGTTTGGACGGAAGTACCTGTTCCCAGATCTTTAAGGGATTCAAGAACATTTTGGCGAGTTACTATGTTTTGGTTCCTCTTTTTGGTATCTGCCATTAGGCCCGATTTTAACTCAGGTTAATCAAGAAATCCAGTGCTGCCCTACGCCTCAAAATTGATTCCATTAATCCTTTTCTGTTATCTGTTTCTGAGGGATTTTGATCCTTTTCCTTTATATCGACTTGAGACATATTCAAAGCTGCATCTACCTCTTTTTGGTCGATTTTAAGACCTTCCGACTCTGCAATTTTCGTGAGGATTAAGTCAAGTGCAATCGCCTCTTTGGCCTGTTTTGCATAATCTGCCCGTAAATCCTCCGCTTTCTTACCCATAGAGGCTAAATAATTTTCCAAAGCCAGCCCCAACTTTTCAAGTCTTCCTAAAAGATTTGATAAACGGCTGTCCGCTTCTTCTTCAATTAATATTTGTGGAATCTCTATCTTGGTATTTTCAAGAATAGCCTTTATTGCAATCTGTTCTTTCTTGTCTCGAGAAATTTGACCGGATGCCGATTTGTCAGCACTGTCCTTTCCCGGAACAATGATGGATGCTGCCGCAAGTTCACCTGTTACTGCCTTCTTGTAATCTCCAAGTTCGAACTTTGGAAGTTCACAAGTTGTTCCCCTAATTTGCCACGCCTCGCCTTCTTTTGCACTTATGAGTTCAAATTTTGGATAAATAGCTATTTGTAATTTGTTTTCTGTAACTGCTTCTGCCAGAGCTTTGGGTAAAACGTGGCTAAGTGAATGTTCGATAAGTGTGCTTTGGGGAATTTTATCTTTTACCTTATCAAGCGGTGCCATGCCCTTCCTGAATCCGGCAATTTCGGTATCTTTTGCGAACTCCTTTATAGTTTCGTCTTCTGCGCTTTTGACAACATCAGAAGGAATGGTAAAGGTTATTTGAATGTTTCCGTTATCTTCTTTTGCGATTACGGAGGTTATTTTGTCAGCCATAATGACGTATTATAACTTAGTTCCTGGCTTCTATCTACTGGATTATCCTGATTATTTGCCGCCTGAGGGTCCGCCTTTGTGCTGCGTATGGAAAGTGGCTTGGTTAAATTTTCCCCGGGGGTTTCCCTTCGGAGAAAAGCCTTTGTTACCGGAGAATATTGACGGTTTCTTGGGTCCGAAATTTAAAGTAGGAATTTTGGGAACAACACCACCCTGCCCTGTCGAAGGCTGGTTGGAGGGCTCTTTGGCTTTTTCTGTACGCTTATTTGTCATTTGATACCAATTATTATATACTATACACAGAGTTTTCAAGGGATAGCGATGCTTCGGTTGTCGATAAGCTCCGCCTTTGTTCAGACTTCTTTAAGAGGAGGTGAAAATTTAAAAATCAAATGCAATCCAAACTTTTTATTGGTAATTTAGCATGGGAAGTAAGTGTTGAGGATCTAAAAGCCCTTTTTGCAGGAGCAGGAACCGTATCTGACGCAGCTATCATAACAGATAGAATGACTGGCAGAAGCCGTGGTTTCGGTTTCGTAACTATGGGAAGTGATGCAGAAGCACAAGCAGCAATTGAGAAATTTAATCAATACGAGCTTAAAGGCCGCAAGATTAATGTCAACGTTGCTAAGCCCATGGAGCCAAGACAGTAATAAATAAGGTAGTAGTGTGATGCTCGATAAAGGGGTGTTACATGTCAGAATTCAAATTATTTGAGTTCTGTCATAAATAAGCTAGTTATAGCGGATTTTGAAAGAGTCGACTATCTTTTCGTTCGATAGGTGTTATTTCTCCAGGTGTTCTTTGTAGAAATTTAAACTATTTTCCACAACATTATCCCAGGCAGGTGCCAGATTGTGGTTGGCCCCGGAGTACTTTTTGTATGTTACATCGACTTCCTCTTCTTTGAGTTTTTTGTTAAGTTCGTCACTCCACCAATAAGGAACTGCTGTATCCGCAGTGCCTTGGTTGATTTCGACAGGAGCCTTGATTTTATCTAAGTAATTTGTCAGTGAATATTTTCCGGCGTCATAAGTATCCCCAAAATCGGCAAGTTGGTCTATTAAAAACTTCCCGCCATCGGCAGCTTCGTCAATATAATAAAGAATCGAGGCAGGGAACGGACGACCTACGGGAGCCCAAAGAACCGTTGGGTAGTCGACACCGGTTATTTCAAGTGTGGTGAGAGCCACCTGTCCCCCGTTTGAATGTCCCCAGATAAAAGTGTTTTTGCCGTCCCATTTTTCAATAGAGGCAATAGCTTTAAGCGTCACAGCTGCCGTGACATAAGTTTGAAAACGTGATTCGAAAATATTGCTGGCCTCGATATCACTATCTGCATAACCCAAAAAATCAGGCGCCACGGTTATAAAGTCATTTTCTGCAAAGACTTTTGCGGAAGGCCTGGTTCCTATTCCTGTTTCATAAATTTCCTGGCTTACAAATCCCCGAAACATTACGATTACGGGAAATGCTCCTTCCTTTTTAGGAATATTTATCATGCCCGAAACTGTTTTTATATTTTGTGAAAAATCAGGACTAAACTTCATGGTGTATTTATACGATGTAAATTTATCCGACTCAAAAATAGTTTCGCCAATCTCGATTTTTGATGTTTCAAAATCGACGCCGGATAGGTTTTCGATAGTATATTTAAGTAGAGGTGTTGGTTTTATTTGGGCAATAGGATTCGAGTTTTTGGGAAGTTCATAAAGGACGCGGCCATACCATCCTACGAGAATAAAAATTACGGCAATTAAAACCCAAACTATTACTTTCTTCACTTCATAATTATATCCCACCAAACTGTGTTTTATTAAATATTGATACTTGATTTCGTATTTTATTCGGGTTACAAATGATTATGGCAGAGCAAATTTATGAAACGGTTTTGGTTGGTATGAACGAATATCCAAGATGGGTAAAGTGGAAAGACCGCATTTATAAAATTGAAAAAGTTGGGCTTCATCACACATACCGCCAAGGCAAAACTCTTTACCATGTTTTTTCAGTTGCCAGTAAAAACTTATTCATGAGACTTGTTTTTAATACGGAAAGTTTGGGTTGGAAATTAGAGGAGGTGGAAAATGGAATTTAACAGCCAACCTTCTTTTAATTTACATCTGGACCTTAATTCCTGTTTTGCAAGCATCGAACAGCAGGCAAATCCCTTTTTGAGAGGAAAGTCTGTTGCAGTAGCCTCTTATCCAACCCCCGGAGGGTGTATTTTGGCAGCATCTATTGAGGCAAAAAAAGTGGGAATTAAAACGGGGATGAGGGTTTTTGAAGGCCGGAGGTTCGATCCCCGTCTGATTGTTTTAAAGCCGGATCCTTGGAAATACAGAAATGTCCATCTTAAACTTCGTGAACTGATCTCCGAATATACAAATGATTTTTCCCCAAAATCAATAGACGAGTTTGTGTTAAATCTTCGAGACTACCCCGCCTTAAGAAACGGTTCCATTAAGGCTGTAGGCCGGGAAATTAAGATGAGAATTAAAAAAGAAATCGGAGAATGGTTGACTGTTTCGGTCGGAATAGCCCCAAACAGGTATTTAGCAAAAATTGCAGCAGGGTTAAAAAAACCTGACGGATTGGAAGAAATTAATAAAGATAATTTTTTTGAGGTTTATTCCAAACTAAAGCTGACGGATTTAACAGGTATTAAAACCCGGAATGCTATAAGACTCAATACAATGGGGATTTACTCAGTGCTTGATTTTTACAGATCCCCCGTTTGGAGACTTAGAGCAGCATTTCATTCTATTACCGGACTTTACTGGCACATGCGCCTTTCAGGGTTTGAGGTAGATGACATTTCTTCTAAAAGAGGCAGCTTCGGGAACTCGGTAGCTATAGGTAAAAATCTGTCAAAAGTAGAAGAGCTTGCCCCAATACTTTCCAGACTTACAGAGAAAATGTCTGCAAGGTTAAGGTCTTCAGGTTTCAGCGCTAAAGGAATTCACCTGGCTATAGTTTATAAAGATGGCTCCTGGTGGCACCGCGGCAGACAAATGCCAAGGTCTTTCTTTGACTCAAAAGATTTTTATAAAGCTGCTTTTAAACTTCTTGTTGAAGCTTCAGTAAGAAGACCTGTTTTAAATATCGCAGTGTCCTGCTTTAGTCTGGAAAAAACTCATTCGTTGCAGCTTGATTTTTTTAATGATCTGGCGAAACAAAAGAGACTGGTTGAAGCGGAAGATCTGATAAATGAGAGATGGGGAGGATTCAGTGTAAGCTCTGCCAGAAGCTTTGGCGGAGCGGCTGCGGTTCTTGATAGGATCGCTTTCGGTGGGGTGAAAGAATTGGAGGAGTTTTCCTTAAATTCCTGAAACACTCACAGCGTCCCCCACTTTTATAGAATTGGAGTCGGAAAAGCCACTATTAACCTCCAAAACATAATCAACCGGACGTCCGGCAGAATAAGTCGCAAGTTTATTGTCGGGTGTGTCGGAAGAAGCAAGAGGCACATTTTTATCAATTTTTACAATCTTTCCCTCGGCGATCCAAATTATATCCAAAGGAATTAAGGTGTCTTTCATCCAAAAGACGGGTGAGACATCCTTATTTTCAAAAATAAAGAGCATGCCTGAGTTTGTGTCCAACGAAGAGGTTCCGGAAAGCCCCCTCTCCCTTTCCTGCTGGGTCCTGGCGAGACTAACCGAAATCTTTGTGTTGCTGATGGTTACGGATGGCTCTTCTTTTACAATTTGTGTGGGCAAGGTGGTTATTCTTGTTCTTTGAATCAGAATCCCTACAGCTACAATAAAAAGAGCAGTTGCGATAATGGGAATAATGATTTTTTTGGTCATTTAAGAATTAGAAAAACCAAAAGTACCGGCAATAATAGTCAAAAGGAGAGTGGAGAAACCAGTCAGCACGTTAATTAGAAGGGAAACCCTGTCGTTTGTTAGGGAAGCCACTGAAAGCATCGAGGTGACCAGAGCTGATTGTGAAGCATCCATAGATACGTTATCTTATACCATCTTATGTCATACTTGTCACATTGTGCCGGGGACAGGAGTTGAACCTGCACGCCTTTAAGGGGCACTAGGTCCTAAACCTAGCGTGTATGCCATTTCACCACCCCGGCTCTGGCTTAGATTATATAGCAAACTCAAAAGAAAGTGCTATATCTGAGTTTGATTTATAGAAATTCTATGATTACCAGTCAAAACGCAATCGAGCATTTTGACTTTAGATGACTATATCAAAGTCAAGCCTGTAATCAAGGTCATTTTTATCGGCGTAAATCACAAACTCTTCGGCATAAGGTGCCAATGGAGAGTTATATTTTTGCAAAAAATTCCTTAAATTTTCAACACGGAAGTCAAAGTATTCCTGGGCTTGGTCAGCCTTAAGCCAGGCTGATTCACCTGATATGTTTTGGGCATTAACCTTACCCGCACCCGTAAATACCAGTGCGATTAAAATTATAATTACAGCAATTATTTTGCTCATAGTTATTTTTAGATAGTTAAAAAGAAGGCCCGCCTATAAATAGACGGGCCAAATATAATCCCAACGCCGAGATCATGTTTCCATGCCTAAGCCTCGGAATGTGGATGCACTATAGCATGTAACTACAGGATTGTCAAGTCTTTGGGGGATTGGGTTTATAGTTAGTATTACTCCATTTCTTCCATGAAGCTGTTGACGCCGAAGGCCCAAGAGCCGTTGCTTTGGGGGGTGTATTTGGACATAATTTCCTCAATTGTCGAGTAACCCTTGTCCAGGTAGTTACTCCTAATGCCACTTGAAACCGTTTCAATACCATCTGCAAACGAATCAAATCCCAAAGTTCCTACACTGGTTATTCCCCAACCCCAGCAATTATATGAACCGGGAGGGATAATCTTACAAAGATTACTTTCTTGCTGTGCAATGGCCGTAATTAAGCGGAAGTCTAAGTGATATTTATCAGCGGTTTGTACGATTAAGTCTGAGTAAGGGGCAAGCGGAGAATCGTAGCGAATCAAATACCCCTCTACTATTTTTGGCCTTGCGTCTGCGTATTCAATAGTTGAGGAGACGGTAGGCACATTACCCGGCAGAGCTGCATAAACACTGACACCCGGCTTGGGGGAAATAATCAAATTGGTTGTATTAAATTTCTTCTCGACCAAATCGTTTTTCTTTAAGGAAAAAAGGGAAAATAGACTTACCCCTATTGTGACCGGTGTGATAATGAAAAAAACTGTTACTAAAATGAGGTTTTTCCAGAAACCAAAATCATCCTCCTGAATCAGAATGCTCCTATCCATTAAATCAGAATGCCACAATGCCGGAGGATATGTCAAGTTTACCCAAATTTTTGAGCGGCGGAAGGGATTTGAACCCTCGACCTCTTCCTTGGCAAGGAAGCATTCTACCACTGAACTACCGCCGCAAATATTTATTTTATACTTGTGCTGAGACCAGGAGTCGAACCTGGATATGACGCTCTTCAGGCGCCCGCCTTGACCACCTTGGCTATCTCAGCATGAGTCTCACGAATGCTTGAGACAAGCTTTGCTTATCTCAGCTTATTAATATTTTTGTGGACACTGAGGG
>Ga0075639_143_pt1 | contig 8853 bp, 11 predicted proteins | sample RifGroA1_FD_68391 | JGI IMG/M metagenome (GOLD analysis project Ga0075639, IMG submission 68391) | Microgenomates (Woesebacteria) bacterium GW2011_GWA1_41_7 | reverse complement strand
CACATTACAACAGATAGTAAAGTTATTATAAATAATAGAGGGTTTTTTTTACTCAGTCAATACTTTATTTTCTTTTAACAGCGACAAGTGATAAGGTTTTGCACCGATATGATTACTAGTATTTCTTATTGCGCCTCAAACCTTATCTTTGCCCTTATTGACAGCCTTTCCACGGACTTAAATTATTAATGTGTGACAATGTGCGAATTACTGTTTTTGAAGACGTCTCTTTTTTGGCTGTCACTGTGGTGTTTTTGAGAGCTAAATAATTATTATTTTTATTAGGATAATTTAGTCTGTGTCCGTTTGCATCTAAAATTTTTAGGCAGAATTCTTACAATATTTATAGTTTCTAGAAGTGGCTTTTTTTATAGCCCTATAGTTAGTACAAAATTTTCTACACAACGTGGCAAATTAACTAGAACAAGTTTATTGAGTCGAGAGCAGCCAGCTCTGTATTTAGAGGCGGGTTTAAAGGCCACATGAAGTTCTTAGAAGTCCCATTAGGTTAAAAGATGGGAATTACCCTGCATGTAACAAAACAGATTGTAGTGGGACGGTTTACAGGCCTCGGGATGAAGGGATGAGGTGGGAAGTCGGGAAGGGTAGACAAGAATCCGGTAAGAGTGTCAAGAAAATTTTCAAGAAAGATAACAAATAAAAATGTCAGAAGATCTCTCAAAGCCTTTCAGATATTTTTAAAGAAAATGCTTTCCTAATTTACAGATCCTGACGGTATAAATATATGACAAACGTTCGTTCACAGCTTCCCCATTACGCGTCGTTATATATCCATAACCCCAAGAAATAACGACTTTGATTATAAATCAAAAACCTTGTCAAATTTTGTAGGTAAAGCAAGAACCCCGTCCCCCAAATTCTGTCATTGCTCCGGATATCTTAAGTGATTTTGGAGACAAACACCTTCGATTAGTACCTTTCTCAGTCGACCGTTCAGACCGGCCTCCGCAACTGTTACGTTGACTGCCGTTGCAAACTTCTCTATTATTGTATTAATGTATATGTCTCTGCCTAAGATAAAAATATTTGCCTCATTGGCCATAGTCCTACCTTTAATGTTAGCCGTAAAAAGCTATGCCCTGGAGACCAACACTGCTTATTCTTTGCAGTTGGAGGAGAACAAAGGCAACCCGGGAGATATTGTTACTTATAAAGACGGATTATATAGCCTTTCCGCCGAAAAATATGACACCCAGATGTTCGGAGTAATAGTTGAAAATCCTACCACGTCATTCGAAGATATTAATTTAACCGATTACAAGCTGGTTTCCAGCTTTGGAGAACTTGTTGTAAACGTTTCAAACAGAGACGGGGAGATTAAAGAGGGCGATTATATAACAAGCTCAGACGTTCCCGGTGTTGGGGTGCGCGCCAACGAAAGTGGCCAAGTTCTGGGCATTGCCCTTGAAAGCTATTCTCCGGCAAATAATGAAGACATAGGACAGATTCTCGTTTTTGTAGATATTAAAACCAGTTTTATCGACAAAAAGATAAGTAAAAATCTTTTAGAAATACTTAAAACGAGTCTTACATCGCCATTTATGACACCGATTGAGGCGTTGCGTTATCTTTTAGCCATACTTACGGTATTCGCTTCATTTGTAATAGGATTTTCATCCTTCGGAAGAATCACAGGTACCAGTGTGGAGGCTTTGGGTCGTAATCCTATGGCCGGAACGTCTATACGGCGTGTGGTCATCTTCAATTTTGTGCTCACGGTTATCATCATGGCCGTGGGTTTGGCGATTGCTTATTTCGTACTGGTGTTATAAATTATTTGTATGGATTTTACAATCTTACTGCCCAACGAGTTCTTTACGGAACGAATATTTTACTTTGTGATCGCGTTTTCCGCTCTTACTGTTTTAATCCTAGTCTTAATATTTGTGCATATGTTTCAAAAAGAGAAGCAGGAAAAAGAAGCTGCACTTGAGACCGAAATAAAAGACAAGGCTTACGCAGATGCTATGAAAATAATGGACTCCGCCCGTCTTAAATCCCTGAAGATATTGGAAGAAAGCCAATTGAAAGCACACAGGTCGCTGGATAGTGCTACCAACCTGAGCAAAGACGCACGTGACGAGCTTGATAGGAAATTCGCTGCCATATATGACAAACAAACGTCAACCCTGGAAGGGCTTGGCCAGGAGCTGGTACAGACGTACAAAGATGCTCTGGAAAAAGAGCGTAAAGAAAATTTACAGGTTATCGGTGAGACATCGGACATGCTAAAGAGAGAGTTATCGTCTGAGGTAAAGGAAATAACGGATGCGGTGAGAAAAGGTACGATAGAAAAACAGAAAGAAGTGGATTCGCGTATTGAGGCGGAAATCAACGCTTATAAGGTTCAAAAAACAGAAGACATTAACGCGAGGATATTTGACATAATAGCAAAGGTTTCAGACAAAGTGCTAGGTAGGGTGATTGACCAGTCTTCGCATGAAAAGTTCATTCTGGACACACTCAAAGAAGAATTAATGAAGCAGGGGTTTTCGGTTAAAAACGACAACATATGAATTATTTAACTCCCGAAATCCAGGCTGCTGTGCTGAGCTCTTTACTGACTGTTCCCCGTGCAGCGGAGTTATCTTTTCTGACGGACGAGATAAAAGCTGCAACTTATATCCAGGGAGCCGACATAAAAGGCCTTTCTGAAAAAGTGTCTCCTTACTCCAAAGAACTGGGAGGACTAATCAGTTCTTCCGATCCCGGGACGCTGAGGGCGCTAGTCGAGGAGGTGGCCGAACTTATAGAGCATTCCGACAGACTAAAAGTAGAAATGTCATACATTCCATCAAAGGATTTTGTATCAGGCTTGTACGATATTTTTAAGGTTCTTGGCTACAAAAACTTTTTGTTAGAATTTACAACCGTACCCGAGGCAGGAACAGGGGCTCGTTTTTACCACAACGGGAATTTTATAGATATTTCAATGTTCGATTTGATAAAAGAAAAAATGAAGGATTTCAATTTTAATCTTTAAAGATGATAAACCAGGAAGAGAGCAGACAAAAATTTAGCCAATACTTAGCACAAACCGGGGAGGTCGGCTTCATTGAAAGAGTTCAGCACCCGATAGCGCACGTGTCGGGAATCCCCGGAGCAGGGGTTTGGGAGGTTATCTACTGCGAGAACGGTTGTATGGGTGTGGTCATGTCTTTAGCAGGAAATCTCGCCGAAGTACTTTTGTTTTCTAATGAAATGATAGTTGTCGGAACTAAGGTTTGCAGGACCGGCAACCCTCTTGAAGTAAGTCTGGGCGATGCTTTATTAGGTACTGTCATAGATCCTCTTGGTTTTTCATTAAAAGATGGAGTCGTGACCCCGGGGCTGACTGAAAAAAGAGGCATCGACATCCCCCCTCCCGGCATAGATACGAGAGAAAGAGTCCGTGAGCCTTTAGAAACCGGACTTTCCATGGTTGATTTTCTTATCCCTTTAGGCAAAGGTCAGAGAGAGCTGGTCATAGGCGACAGAAATATTGGTAAGACGACGTTTGTTCTACAGTCCATGCTTTCCCAGGCGAAAAAGGGTGCTGTGTGTATATACGCCGGGATAGGCAAGAAAAAACATTCTATTAAAGAAGTGGAGATGTTTTTGTGGGGACACGGTATATCCCGCAACAGTGTAATAGTTGGAGCAAGCTCCTCTGATCCCATCGGTCACATTTTTATAGCTCCTTATACAGCTATGACAATTGCTGAATATTTTTGCTCAAAAGGTAGGGATGTGTTGCTAATTTTGGACGATCTTACCAACCACGCGAAGTACTACAGGGAAATGTCCCTAATAGCCAAGAAATTTCCCGGCCGGGATTCGTATCCCGGTGACGTATTCTACTCGCACGCTAGGTTGTTGGAGAGAGCGGGGAACTATAAATTACCTGACGGAAAAACCGCTGCCATAACCTGCCTCCCGGTTTGCGAAACTATCGGGGGAGATATTTCGGGGTATATCCAGACAAATTTGATGTCAATCACTGACGGACATATCTTTTTTGACCAGGATTTGTACAAGGCCGGTAAACGCCCCGCAATAAATTACTTTTTATCAGTTACAAGAGTAGGAAGGCAGACTCAAAGCAAGGTACGCTGGGGCATCAACAGAGAGTTGTCCAGTTTCATGGTTCTTCACAGCAAAACAGAAAGATTTATTCATTTTGGTGCAGAGATAAACGAGGGAATCAAGTCGACCTTGGAAATGGGTAGCAACATTAATTTCTTCTTTGACCAAGCATTGGAAGAAATATTATCTATTAATGTGCAAATTGTGTTGTTTACACTCATTTGGACAGGAATTTTGAAAGAAGAATCAGAAGGGAAAATCAAGTTTTATATCACACAAGCACAGAAATTGTATGATAAGGACCCGAGTTTTAAGACTAGCATAGACGAAATAATAAATTCATGCTCTGATTTTAATCAGCTATTAGGCAAGGTGAGTGCTAAGTATAAGGATATTCTTGCTATATTAGATAAAACCATAATTTAACTATGAAACGTATAAAAGAACTTAAAGAAGACCTAATATCACTCGGCGAATTCTTAACAATGGTTGAGGCTTACGAGGAGATATCTGCACTTAGAATGAGGAAGGTTAAAAAGTCGGTTTTAAAGAGACGGGAGTTTATGCAGGGACTCAACGAGGCCTTTGCGTATATCGCTTTTTCATACAAGGTTTTTAAAAAGAACGTCAAAAAGGGCACTAAAGGAGAGATTTTAAACACGAACGGTAAGACAGCTCTTGTATTTTTGTCCTCTAACACCGGGCTGTACGGCGACATAATCCGAAAAACATTTGACCTATTTATGACAGATGCTGCTAAAAACCAGGACGCAGACCTAGTAATTGCGGGCAGACTTGGTAAAAACCTTTACGACGCCTCGAGCGGTAGACGCGAGTACACCTTCTTTGAGATATCGGACACCGGAGTGGACGAAAGAGCTTTAAAAGGAGTGGTTAGCCACGTGTCTTCTTACTCCGAGGTCGTGGTGTACCACGGCGTGTTTAGAAGCATACTTTCCCAGGAAGCCAAGAGTACACATGTGACAGGCGAGGTTTTAAAAATAACTGAAAGTGCCGAAGAGTACAATGTACCCTTCCTTTTTGAGCCTAATATAAAAAATGTCGCCGAATATTTTGAAAAACAAATTTTGTCATTAATTTTTGAACAGGCACTTTTTGAGTCCAGTCTTAGTAAGTTTGCATCAAGAATGGTGAGTTTGGATAGCGCTGCTGCCAACATCAATCAAAAAATCGGCCGGATTGATTTTGACGTTAAGAAAGCTCAGCACCGGGCGATTAATTCAGGTATCCAGGGAAATTTAGCAGGAGGCGGATTATGGAAATAACTAACAAAGGGAAAGTAATAGGTGTCACAGAGGCTGTCATAGAGGTTGAATTTATGGCAGACCCTAGGCCGCGTCTACGGGACGTTTTGGTGCTAGAGAAGGACCCCTCAATTAAAATGCAGGTAATGAAATCTTCTGATAGTACCCGTTTCTATTGTATAGGGCTTTCTAAGGTCCGCTCGGTCAAAAGGGGAGATATAGTTTGTGGTACCGGAGAGTCGCTAAAAATCCCCGTGGGTCCAGGAATACTAGGCAGAGTTATGAACGTATTTGGCGAAGCCAAAGACGGGCTGGGAGAGATTAAATATGACAAACTGGCTCCCGTGTTTAATGAATCTCCGTCTTACGGCGACACTGTCGCAGACTTGAAGTTTCTTGAAACCGGTATAAAGATCGTGGATCTCTACGCACCGCTTGTGCAGGGTGGCAAGGTGGGTCTTTTTGGAGGATCCGGAGTAGGTAAAACAATGCTACTTACGGAAATACTTCACAATATTATTAACAAAGATCCTCAAAATAACGTATCGGTGTTCTGTGGTGTTGGCGAACGTTCCAGAGAAGGGCACGAGCTGTTTAACGAATTAAAAGACACGAACGTCTTACCTTCAGTTTCCTTGGTATTTGGTGCAATGGGTGAGAGCCCGGCCACGAGATTTTTAACAGCATTTGCCGGTGCATCTGTGGCAGAGTACTTCAGAGACGATTACGGTAAAAATGTACTTTTATTTGTAGATAACATCTTTAGGTTTGCACAAGCAGGTAGCGAACTGTCTCTGTTGATGAACAACATCCCTTCTGAAGACGGGTATCAGGCAACTCTTAACTCTGAAATGGCCAGTGTGCACGAACGATTGGTTGCCAAAAACGGAAAATCCGTGACAGCCATAGAAGCAATATACCTACCTGAGGATGACCTATTCGATCCGGCAGCTCAGACAGTGTTTGGCTACCTCGACTCCTCGATAGTTCTTTCGAGAGATGCCTACCGGGAAGGTAGACTCCCTGCAGTAGATATCATTCAATCAGATTCAGATGCTTTGAATCCGCATAATGTTACTCCTAAACACTACTATGTCGCGACAGCGTCGAAGTCTTTACTGAAAAAGGCTGAATTATTAGAACGTATTGTGTCATTAGTAGGAGAGTCGGAATTATCAGATGAAGATAGGACGTTATATCAAAGAGCGCGTAAAATAAAGAATTATATGACCCAAAACTTCTATGTTGCGTCAGCTCAAACAGGTCGTCCCGGCACGTATGTAACAGTAGACAGAACGGTAGAAGGAGTAAAGAATATTATGGATGGTAATTACGATGACGTACCTGAGGATAAATTTATGAATATTGGGTCTATTGACGAAATAAATAGTAAATAATCACTATATGACCGACCAAAACACACCATTACTTTCTATTAGCGTCCGAACCAGAGAAAAGGTTTTGTTCGAAGGGACAGCAAACACTGTAACGTCTTTTAACTTAAGAGGAAGATTTGACATACTCCCGTATCACACGAATTTTATTACCCTAATTTCAAAATATGTCATAGTCGACACCGGAAAAGAAACAGAGCGCCAGTTTGACATAGATAAGGGTATTCTTTACGCGATGTCTAACAAGGTGAGTGTGTACGTGGGTATATAATAAGTGTCCTTAGTTGAGTTATCATCCCCGGATTCTATTTGTGCAAAGAGTATTTATAAATCTGTGTGATCGACTACAACAGACTGACCCATTGATGTAGCGATAAAGATACTCTTTACCCACTCAGGCGCGGCTTTGGGGGGTTTATTTTGTAGATCTTTTTCTGTTTTGACATCCAGGCGGCCCTTTTTAATCTCACTCACCGCTTTTTCAGGATCGTCAGAAACGGTCCCTGTTTTAGGATTAGGCATTACGCCCGCGGGACCTAAAATCTTGGCGACCTTGGCAAGTTTTGGCATGAAAGCAGGCTCAGTCACGAGAGTGTCAAAGTCGATCTTCGGCTTTATCTGGCCTTTTTGTATCAATTCTATGTCGGATTCTTTCAATTCCAAATCTGCGCCTGCTACTTTTTTGCTGGCCAGAACCGCTACCTTTTTAGTTTTGCCGGTTCCGTGGGGGAGAGTAAGGGAAAACCTGACTGGCTGTTCCATCTTTTTCGAATCCAAATCAAGATTTATGTGAACCTCGATGGATGCATCGAATTTTTCCTTGGACGACAGTTTAACTTTTTTTATTGCTTCCATTAATTCCATAATCTTATTTCTCCACATCAACGCCCATTGAGCGTGCGGTTCCTTCTACAACTTTCACTGCTTGTCCTAGATTTTTAGTATTGAGGTCGGGCATTTTAATTTCCGCGATTTCTTCCGCTTGCTTTCTTGTCAGGACGCCTATCTTCTGTTTATTGGGAACGGCGCTACCTTTTTGTGTCTTAAGAGCTTTCTTGATTAGGTGAGCGGTGACCGGTGTCTTAGTGATAAATGTGAATGTCCTATCTTCGTACACTGTTAAAATTGCAGGAATTATGTCATCAGGAGTACCTGAAGTTCTTGCATTGAACTCCTTACAAAATTCCATGATAGGCACACCGTGCTGTCCGAGGGCCGGTCCTACCGGAGGTGCCGGATTTGCTTTTCCGCCCTGGATCGCAAGTTTAACTATCGCTTTTATTTTTTTACCTTTTTTTGGTTCTGCCATTTTAAAAATCCTCTTATATTAATAAATTACAATTGCACTACCTGAGTGAAGTCCAACTCCAAGGGAGTTTCTCTGCCAAATACTGACACGAGTACTTTTACTTTACCTTGTTCATCGTTAACTTCGTCAACTTTTCCCAGAAAGTCTTTGAAAGGACCTTCGTTTACTCTGACTGAGTCTCCTACGCTGAATTTTGCTTCAAACTTAGGAGCTTCCATTTTAGCAAATTTCATCAAGGTTTTAACTTCAGATTCTGCTAAAGGTGTGGGTGTGGTGCCCATGCCCACGAAACCCGTAACACCCGGAGTGGTTCTTACTATGTACCAGCTGTCGTCATCCATTGACATAAGTACCATCATGTACCCGGGGAAAAGTTTTTCTTCAACGGATCTCTTTTTTCCTTCGGATACAACTATTTTCTGTTGATGCGGTACAAATATTTTAAAAATTCTGTCCGTAAAGCCGCCTGCTTCCGCACGCTGTCTTAATGTTATGGCAACTTTGTTTTCATGTCCGGAGTAAGTATGTACGACGTACCAGTGAGCCAGAGGAGAGACGTCACCATTTACTACAATGACATTATCTTCCTGGGTTTTACCGGCGTCGTCGGTATTTTCCGTATTTTCGGTTGTGTCTTTATTTTGTTCGTCCATTTTTAGTTAGTTAACAAAAAGGTTAACAGTTGTGCAAATATAAAATCCAGCAACATCACAAATAGGCCGACCCCAAAGCTAACACCTATCACATAGGCAGTCAAGCGGATAGTGTCCTTTTTAGAGGGCCACGTAACCCTTTTGAG
>Ga0075639_124_pt1 | contig 9352 bp, 9 predicted proteins | sample RifGroA1_FD_68391 | JGI IMG/M metagenome (GOLD analysis project Ga0075639, IMG submission 68391) | Microgenomates (Woesebacteria) bacterium GW2011_GWA1_41_7 | reverse complement strand
CAGTCGCGGCTTTTCCGTTTTTGATTTTCTTGCCCTTATTATTGAATCATAAGCAAAGCTTGACCAAATTAGAATTTGGTAAGTCGTCAACCATTAATCTACTATTGTGGGCCATTGCGGGAAGCCTTGGGGCATATCCCAGGTTTGAGTTTTTTCACTTTCAGCCCGCGGTTCCCTTTTTGGCAATTGCCAGTGCCGGATTTTTCACAAATAAAATTTGGAAGAATCTGCCGATAAAGATTTTTACAACTTTATATATAGTGGGTTGCCTTGGCCTCTTTGGCGGATTTTTCATAAGAAATGTCGGAGAGGGAACCAGATTTTATGAAACAGACGTAAAAGAGGTGGCTTTGTATATAAAATACAACGTCGATCCGGGGGAGAGAATATTTGTTATGAACTGGTGGGATAATCTTTATGCGCTTACAGATACCATTCCCTCCACAGACCCTTGGGTTCCTCAGCTATCGTGGTACATGGAAGCTCCCGGAATACAGGAGGAAATGATTGACGGACTAAGGCAAAACCCACCCAAGTTGATTATTTTTAATCCCTATACGGATTTTGGTTTGTCGGCATATAAACCCGAAAAAGTTTATGAATTTGTGACGGAAAATTATAAACTAAGTGGTAAACAGTATGTATCACGTTAGAGAACTCAAATACCAATACGTTTACGTTTTGAGAAGTCTAAAGTCTAGTAAATGGTACATTGGTTGTACAAATAATCTACGAAAACGTTTTATTGAGCATCAAAATGACAAATCCACTTACACAAAAGGTAGAGGTCCATTTGAATTGATATATTATGAAGCTTGTCTTAACAAGCTTGATGGATTTGCTAGAGAAAAGTATTTAAAATCGGGTATGGGAAGAAGATATTTAAAAAATAGGTTAAAACGTTTTCTTTCTCTAACGTGATGAAAATAGCGATTTTGAATAAATACCAGAATAGGGTTGCCAGAGGTGCCGAGACATTTGTTTTTGAACTGTCCAAAAGACTTTCCAATCGCAATAAAGTTGACGTGGTCGCTAATGTAAATTATCTTAACCTCTTAAAAGGTAAGTATGAAATAATCATTCCGACAAACGGGAGATTGCAGGTAGTCATAACAAGAATAATCTGCTGGCTGAGCGGTGCCAAGATGGTTGTTTCGGGGCAGTCCGGTATGGGTTGGGACGACAAGGTTAATCTTTTTACATTCCCCGATGCCTTTGTTGCATTATCCAAACGGGCTTCCGATTGGGCAAAAAGTGTTAACCCCCATGTGCGTGTTTTAAATATTCCAAACGGCGTAGATCTCGGGAAATTTAAGCCGAAAGGAAAAGCATTTAAGACCGGACTAAAAACCCCGGTTGTACTTTGCGGAGGCGCTTTTACACCCCAAAAAAGAATGGATTTGGCAATAAAAGCCGTTGCCAAACTGGCCAACGTATCGCTTTTGATGGTCGGGGGCGGGGGAGAACTAAAGGGAGAGCTTCAAAGATACGGTGAAAAAGTTTTAGGCGAGGGCAGATTTAAACTTTTGTCCGTGCCTTTTACCCAAATGCCGGAAGTTTATCGCGCTGCCGATATTTTTACCTTGCCTTCCAGATCTTCCGAATCTTTTGGAAATGTTTTGGTTGAGGCAATGGCATCGAACTTGCCGGTTGTTGCCACGGATGATCCGGTAAGAAAATATATTGTCGGGGATGCCGGGGTTTTGGTTGACCCTACCGATACAAAAGCGTATGCCAAGGCAATCGAAAAAGCATTGGATCAAAACTGGGAAGAAAAACCCAGGGCACAGGCAGAAAAGTTTTCCTGGGATGAAATATCAAAGAAATACGAAGAGTTATTTAATAAATTAAGGAAATGATCACAGTAATAATTCCTACATACAATGAAGAAAAAGTATTAACTGATTGTATTGAATCTCTGAGATTTCAAACACTAACCGATTTTGAAATTATTGTGGTAGATGACGGATCAACCGATAACACCTGGCAGTTATTATCGGAAATTCGAAATTCGAAATTCGAAATTCGAAAATTGCGTGCGAAGCACGTGGGGGCCGGAGCGGCGAGAAATTTGGGAGCAAAATCTGCAAAGGGAGAAATTTTGGTTTTCGTCGACGCGGACATGACTTTTGACAAGAATTTTTTGGACAAACTAACCCAACCAATCCGTAATAATTTTTCAAAAGGAACATTCAGTAAGGAAGAAGTCGTGTCCAATTGGGATAATTCCTGGGCAAGGTGTTGGAATATAAATGAAGGGTGGGAGGAAAAACATCGGCATCCTAAAAATTATCCCGATAAACAGCCGGTTTTTCGGGCAATTCTCAAAAGCGAATTTGAGAAAGTTGCCGGCTTTACGCCGGGTGGATATAACGACGACTGGTCACTCTGGGAAAAACTGGGCTATGAAGCGACAAGTGCCCCGGGAGCTATTTTTTACCACAAGAATCCTTCAAGTTTGGGAGAAATTTTCAGGCATGCTAAATGGGTTGGAAAAAGAAAATATAAAATGGGGTTTATCGGTTATTTTGTTGCACTTTTTAGAGTTCTTTTGCCATTTTCGATACTAATTGGCTTATATAAGAGCATCAAAAGCGGTGAATTACGATTTTTGATATTTAAGGTTGTTTACGACTTTGGAATTTTAATTGGTATTTTGCAGTACATGTTCTCAGGCAAGGGTGCAAAATAATGCAATTAATTATCTTTCCGATTTTACTTTTAACTTTATTTTTAAGACTTATTTCACTTAATCAATCCCTCTGGCTTGATGAAGCAACTACTTCTTTGGCTTCTAAAATGTCATTGGCCGATTTTTTTACCGGGTTTATGCCGGGAGATTTTCATCCGCCTCTTTACTACCTTTTGATGAAGGGGTGGGGAAGTATTTTTGGGCTGTCGGAAATTTCTCTGAGAATTCCCTCGGTTATTTTTGGCGTTTTGACAATATATTTTATTTATCTGATAGCCAAAAAAGTATTTGATGTAAAAACCGCCGGGATTGCCTCGGTACTTGCGGCAACTTCAGGACTTCTGATCTATTACTCACAGGAGGCCAGGATGTATTCACTAGTTGTGCTTTTGGTGACTGCACTTTTTTATCTATTTTTGGAAAAGCGTTGGCTTCTTTTTTCAATTCTGATTCCGATACTTGGAATGACCGATTATGTGGCACTCTTGGTTGTTCCTTTGTTTTTGATTTTTGGCAGGGAGGAGCGGAAGAAGGTGCTACTTGGTTTTATCCCGGCTGTTTTAGTATTTGCGCTGTGGTCGCCTATTTTTTTAAAACAAATTTCAGGCGGGTTGGGAGTGGAAGGAGGCAATTGGTGGAATATTTTAGGGGTACTGTCCTGGAAAAACTTGGGACTAATTCCGGTTAAATTTATTTTAGGAAGAATCAGCTTTGATAATAAAATTATTTACGCCGGAATTTCAATTGTCTCTGTCCTTCTCTATTCATACCTTCTGACAGCGGGACGGCCTTTAAAGAAGAATTCCTCAAAGCTTATATTAGGGTGGCTCTTTATTCCGGTTTTGCTGGGAGTATTGATCAGCGTAAAAATACCCGTGCTTTACTATTTTAGGTTTATATTCTGCCTGCCTGCGTTATACATTTTGGCAGCTCGCGGAATAAGTTCACTTTCAGGAAAATTCTATTTACTGTTTTTATCGGCCGTCATTTTGATCAATATTTCTTCATCTTTGATTTATCTTTTTGATACCAGATTTAAAAGGGAAAACTGGAGGGGAATTGCTGAGGTTATTGGAGAAAGCACGGTAGTTTACCCTGCCAATTCACAGAAAGAGGCACTTATCTATTATGGAAAAGGTAAACAGATAGTTTATTTTAGTGAATTCAAGGGAAATGTTTCAAACGTTTGGTTGTCGAGATATGTTTGGGAAGTGTTCGACCAGGGAGATCTTGCCAGGCTTAAAATTGAGAAATTAGGTTATAATAAGGTTCAGGAAGTCAATTTAAACGGTGTTGAGTTTTGGAAATATATTAAGTAACACCTTAAAAATCTATTATGAAAATTGCAATTGATATCAGTCAAATCGTCTACGGAACCGGAGTTTCGATTTACACGAGAAAGCTTGCGGAATCGCTCCTCATGATTGATCGGGAAAATGAATATGTGCTCTTTGGCGGGGCTCTCAGAAGGCGTCAGGAGATTTTAAAGGTGTTTCCCGACTCCAGGATTTTTCCTATTCCTCCTACTGCCTGCGACATTCTTTGGAATAAATTACACATGCTTCCTATTGAAAAATTGATTGGTCCCGTTGATGTATTTCATTCATCCGACTGGACCGAGCCTCCCAGCAGCGCTTTTAAAGTAACTACGGTTCATGATTTATACCCACTTAAGTTTCCCAAGTTGGTTCATCCGAAAGTTTTGGATACTCATAGGGGAAAGCTTCGTTGGGTTAAAAAAGAGTCAAAAAGAATAATAGTTCCTTCAACCTCGACGAAATACGATCTGACAAGCCTTGGCTTTAATGAAGAGATTATCAGGGTAATTCCCGAAGCGCCTACCTTAAAAAGAGCAAATGACGAGAAAATTGCAGAGGTTAAAAAGAAATATCAAATCAGGGAAGACTATTTGATATCAATAGGTGTCACTCAATTAAAAAATACAAAGCGGATTATATCAGCATTTCATCTGGCTACCGCAGGAAAAGAATTGAAACTGATTTTGGTAGGGCGTCCGGCAAACGTAAAAATTGAACCGGAAAGAAATGTCAGAATTCTGGGACATGTTCCACAGGATGACCTTGAGGCGCTCCTAAGCGGTTCAAGAGGTCTTGTATTTGCTTCGCTTTATGAAGGTTATGGAATTCCCATTCTTGATGCGTTTGCCTGTGGTGTGCCGGTAGTTACCTCGGGAGTCGGCTCCATGCCGGAAGTTGCAGGAGATGCTGCAGAGTTTGTAGATCCCAACTCCACCAATTCCATTGCCGAAGGTATTGCCAGAATAGTAAGGGGGGCGAAAGCTCTTACGGAAAAAGGAACAAGAAGGGTTAAGGACTTTTCCTGGGAAAAAACAGCTAAAATGACGTTGGATGTCTATAATGAGGCTAAAAATTACAAATAAAGATGATTATCGGCATTGACGGGAACGAAGCCAATATTGAAAAGCGGGTTGGCGTTAATACATACGCCTTTGAACTGCTTTGGAATCTCTGGAAACTACAAGACGAATGGAAAAATAATCATAAACTTATAGTTTTTCTTAAAAACGAACCCAGAGAGGACCTTCCCAAGGCAACCAAATTTTTTGAATACAGAGTGATCAAGGGTGGAGGAGCTTGGATACTCACTAAACTCATGCCGAGCTTATTTACGAACAGTAAAGTATGTGATGTCTTCTTCTCTCCAAGCCACTATCTGCCACCATTAACCCCCATGCCCAAGTTCTGTTCAATTATGGACCTGGGATATCTCGAATTTTCGGGGCAATTTCGAAAAAAGGACTTCTGGCAGTTGAAAATATGGAGTGCCATTAGCATTTTTGTATCAAAAGCGGTCTTTGCGATATCAAATAGTACAAAAAACGATATTGTACGACACTACCCCTTCGCTAAAGGCAAAATTTACGTTACACCACTAGCTTATGACAAAGAGAAGTTCAATTCAGAGGTTTCCTCAAAGGATGTGCGACGTGTCCGTGGTCGGTACTCCATAGTTACGGACTATGTGTTATATTTGGGTACTCTCAAGCCCAGCAAAAATATTGAAGGCCTTATAACTGCGTATAAGAAAGTGATTTCTAATTCGGAATTTCCAAATTCTAATTTAAAACTGGTTATTGCCGGGAAAAAGGGCTGGATGTATGAATCTGTTTTTGAAAAAATCAAAAAGTTGGGACTCCAGAAAGACGTTATTTTTACCGATTTCGTGCCTGAGGAAGATAAACCCGGACTAATTGCAGGCGCAAAAGTATTTGTTTTACCGTCTTTTTGGGAAGGGTTCGGACTTGATGTTCTAAATGCCATGGCTTGTGGCGTTCCGGTTGTTGTGTCGAATGCCGGAAGCTTACCCGAGGTTGTCGGTGATGCCGGAATACTAGTAGATCCCGGTGACTCCGGAAGTATAGCAGCAGGCATCAGGCAGGTGATTTTAGCTCCCGTTACGAAGTATAATAGTATGCGAGAGGCAGGTTTAAAAAGAGTCAAAGAGTTTTCCTGGGAGAAAACGGCCAGAAAAACATTAGAAGTAATTACAAATGTTTAAAGATAAAAACGGAAAAGGATTATCAACGGGTGAAGTGTTATCTAAAATTCTCAACAGGATTGGCAGTATGATTCTTGATTTTGAATTAATGACCTTGAGGTGGGTTTCCCATGTTCCCTCACACCTTTTTAGAAAGTGTATATATAGGCTTTCCGGTGTCAAAATCGGAAAGGGCTCGACAGTTCACATGTGGGCAAATTTTTTTGATCCGTCCGGGGTTTCGATTGGCGAGGATACGATAATCGGTGATCATGCTTTTTTGGACGGTAGGGCGCCGCTTACCATCGGCAACCATACGGATATAGCTTCATCTGTGATGATTTATAACTCTGAACATGATTTGGAAAGCGAAGATTTTTCGGCCAAGTCCGATTCAGTGGAAGTCGGGGATTATGTTTTTATCGGCCCCAGAGTAACGATCCTCCCCGGAGTAAAAATCGGTAAAGGTGCGGTTGTAGCAGCTGGTGCGGTAGTTACTAAAGATGTTCCCGAATTCATAATCGTCGGTGGCGTTCCCGCTAAAGAAATCGGCGAGAGGAAAAACAAAAATCCCCATTACATCCTAGGGCGGGCGAGATTATTTCAATAAGTATGAAACTTTTTTTGGCCTCGAGTGCGGGTGAGCCAGATACAATCGAAAAACTGAGGGAAATCTTGGGTGGATTTGAGAATAAAAAAATTGCCTATATCCCCACAGCCTCAAACGGGGATAGTGATTGGGAATATTGGAAGGCAAAAGAAGATGGAACCTGGAAATTAGTAAATACACTAAAGGCTATTGTGAAGCCGGTCGTGCTTGAAAATTATAGGGATCAGTCTGTTATTAAGGAGCTTGAGGGTCAAGATGTTTTATGGTTCGCCGGGGGTATGGCAGGTTATTTAATGTATTGGGCAAGAAGATGCAAACTCGACATCCATATTAAAAGTCTTCTGGATAAAGGGGCCTTATATGTGGGCTCGAGTGCAGGATCTATGGTGGCCGGACAATCGCTTCAAATTTGCGGTTGGGATTTTGTTGATAGAGAACGTGGTGCGGAAGGCATTGAACCAATGAAGCTTGTTGACTTTGATATTTACCCTCATTTTGAGGATGAACTTTTGCCAAAAATAAAAGAGAAATATTCGGGCAGAAAAATATATTTATTAAAAGATGGGGAGGAAATTATTATTGACGGTGATACTTTAAAGGTTATCGGTGAAGAAAGGGTAATAACTTAACGAGGTATGAAAAAAATATTAACCATTTTTTTTGCAATTTTTTGCATAGCCGGGATTCTATACTTGGCTTTACCGGGTTATTCCTTCCCGGTTCCTCCTCCTGATTCCATTAAGTCTGAAGAACCGGCAGACCTGGAGTCACCCTTAAGACGCGGATATTTTACAAATTACTCCAGGGCTGAGGTCTTAGCCTGGTATGAAAAGCAATTTGACTATTCACCTCTACTAAATATCAAACTTCCGACACTTCTTCTTAATTACCCTCCGGAATATGCGCAAACCATAATAAGGGATCAGACGGGAAGCACCTATTTGCAGGAATTTACGCATCAAAAATAATAATCCGTCAGGTGCCGAGCAATGTTTTTATACGGGAGGGAATATTTATTGTTTCTATGGTTATGGTTGTAATTCTTTATAACGGTTTTGAAAAATTAATACGGAGGAAGAAAAATGAATAAAATTCCCGACTTGTCGGTGATAATAGTGTCTTCAAAAAAAGATTTTCTACTGGATTGTCTTGGGACGCTCGAACCGGCTTTGGCGGGAATTGAAAATGAAATAATTCTTATAGACAATGCTTCCATTGAGAATATCGGAAGCTTGGCCAAGGAAAAATATCCGGAGATCAAAGTAATCAGACGTGAGGAAAATGGCGGATTTGGGGAAAACAACAACATGGGGATGCGGATCGCGAAGGGCAGATTTGTCTTACTTTTAAATGATGATACAAAACTGTTGGACAAAAACATATTTAAAGAAATGGTTGCCTGGATGGATGCCCATCCCAAAGTAGGTATTTCAAGTTGCGCTCTGGTAAACCCCGACGGCATCACATATCAAGGTTCGGGAGGCTATTACCCCACCCTTTTTAGGGTTTTTGCCTGGATGACTTTTTTGGATGACATTCCCGGAGTCGATCGAGTAATCGGACCATATCATCCACTTCATTCTTGGTCACCTTTTTATAAAGGCGGAAGCTATTTTAAAAACAAACATCGTCAGGACTGGGTGACAGGGGCTTTCTTTTTGATGCGTGCTGAGGCTATGAAAGAGGCGGGTATTTTTGATGAAGATTTTTTCCTTTATGTTGAGGAAGTTGAGCTTGCCACCAGATTTATAAAAAAAGGCTGGCAAATCTGGTATTTACCTGAGTGGAAAATAATTCACTATGGACAGGTGACCACGGGAAGTGAGAAAGCAATGATTTTTGAACTGCAAAACCTGATATTGATGTATAAAAAGCACGAAAAAGGGTGGAAAATTCCCATTCTTCGTGGCATTCTTAAGCTGGGAACGGTACTTAGAATGATTCTTTGGGGTGTGGTGGGTAAGAGAGAGGTTTTTAAAGTGTATGCAAAAGCTTTTAAGGCTATCTGAAAAATTATCTAAATATTTGATTGCAGCGGTACTTATAGTAGTCCCGCTTTTGCCTAAGTTCCCTCTGATTAAAATTCCCGGTACATATGTAGCAATTCGATTTGAAGACATATTAATATTTATTTTGGGGCTAATTCTAATTCCCAAGTTTATACTGGACTTCAAAAAAATTTGGAAAGATAAGATTCTTAGCTCAATTCTCATATTTTTTGCCGTAACTTTTATCTCTTTGATAGCCGGGGTCGTAATTACCCAAACGGTAGAACTTCGGTTGGGTCTTTTGCACTGGGCAAGGCGCATTGAGTATATGATTCCTTTTCTTACCGCATATCTTTTGATACCGCGCGACAAGATCAAAGAAAGTGTGGAGTTTTATTTCAAAATTTTACTGATAGTTGTGGCAATCGCGTTTTTCTACGGCTTGGGCCAGCGCTATTTACATTTCCCCGTGATAATTACTCAAAACGAACAGTATTCCAAAGGTATTGCTTTGCGCTGGACTCCGGGAGCACACATCAACTC
>Ga0075639_122_pt1 | contig 9664 bp, 10 predicted proteins | sample RifGroA1_FD_68391 | JGI IMG/M metagenome (GOLD analysis project Ga0075639, IMG submission 68391) | Microgenomates (Woesebacteria) bacterium GW2011_GWA1_41_7 | reverse complement strand
AAAGAATTGAAGGATTGGAAAATACAGACAAAGCAATTCTGATCGACCAGAGCCCTATCGGAAGAACTCCGAGGAGTAATCCTGCAACATATACCGGAGTTTTTGATCCTGTCAGAGACGTGTTTACATCGACACGCGAAGCCAAAACTCTCGGCTTCAAAAAAGGCAGATTTTCTTTTAACGTCAGAGGCGGACGCTGCGAGGCCTGCGAAGGTCAGGGACAGATCAAAATAGAGATGCAGTTTATGAGTGATATTTGGGTAACTTGTGATGTCTGCCATGGAAAACGCTATAACAATCAAACTCTGGAAGTAGTCTATCGGGGAAAAAATATCGCCGAAGTTTTGGATATGACTATAGATGAGGCATTGGAGTTTTTTCACGCACATCCGCAAATTGAACAAAAACTTGAAACATTATCTCTTGTGGGTTTGGGTTATATGCAGTTGGGACAACCGGCAACAACTCTTTCGGGTGGAGAGGCTCAAAGAGTGAAATTGGCAACAGAGCTTTCAAGGCGGGCGACGGGAAGAACTATTTATATTTTGGATGAACCTACTACCGGGCTTCATTTTGTGGATGTTGAGAGGCTTTTAAGAGTATTAAAATTACTCGTACAAAAAGGTAACTCAGTTTTTGTAATTGAACACAATTTGGATGTTATTAAAAATAGCGACTGGGTAATTGATTTGGGACCCGAAGGAGGAGACGGCGGGGGTAAAGTCGTAACCGTCGGAAAGCCAACTGATATAGCAGGAGTTAAATCTTCTTACACCGGGCAGTATCTCAAATAATTTTAAGATATACTTATTACATGAAGTTTAAGAGTATTTTAATTTCTCTGACGTTCCTGATTTCTTATTTTTTAATCCCCTCGGTAGCCTATGCCGAAAACGAATTTTCTGTTGACACAACTGTTATCTATAACGTTCAGGAATCAGGTAAAACTAATGTTACACACCAAGTTACTTTAGAAAATAATTTTTCCAATCTATACGCTACTACATACACACTCAGCTTGGAAAACATAGATGCGGCCAGTGCAAAGGCCTCAAGCAATAACGGCACCATATACCCTGTTGAGATATTTAAAGAAGAGGGGAGAACTGATATAAAAGTTTCATTCCCCGATACGAGCGTCGGAAAAGGTGCCCAAAGGCATTTCAATATTACTTACGAAAACTCTACTTTTGCCGTCAGAACAGGTGAGGTTTGGGAAATATCAGTACCAAGATTGGGAACTGAGACAAATTTCAGAAATTATCAATTAATACTTAAAATACCAAAGGCATATGGATTTGAAGCATATATTTCTCCACAACCCGGAACCAGAGAACTGACTGATGAGGGCTACTCTTACACCTTCAGTAAAGAAAGTGTTACACAAAACGGGATAAGTGCGGGTTTCGGACAATTCCAGGTGTTTGCATTTAACCTTTCATATCACCTTGAAAATCCCTTAGCAAAAGCCTCCAGCACTCAAATATCCATTCCACCCGATACTGCATTTCAGAAAGTTTATATTGAAAACATTGAACCAAAACCTGCAAATGTAAGTGTCGACACTGACGGCAACTGGATAGCAACTTTTGACCTTTCCGCCAGACAAAGAATTGATGTCCTTGTTTCCGGTTCGGTGCAAATCTTTGCGAGTTACAGGTCTTTCCCCAAAGTAACTCAAGAATCCCTTAATGAAAACCTCAAAGAAGATACTTACTGGCAGGTAAATGATCCCAGAATAAAGGAACTTGCTGCCAGATTGAAAACCCCTGAGGCAATTTATAACTATGTTTCGCAAACTCTAAGCTATGACACAGCCAGGGTTCAGCCTAATGTTCAAAGAATGGGTGCCGTTGCCGCACTGGCAAGTCCAACTAATGCAATTTGTATGGAATATACGGATCTTTTTATCGCAATTGCGCGTGCGGCCGGGATTCCTGCCAGAGAGGTTAATGGCTATGCCTATACGGAAAACCCTGATCTTCAGCCCTTGGGGCTTGTCGCTGACGTTCTTCATGCTTGGCCGGAATATTACGACAGGGAAAAAGGAGTTTGGATAGCGATTGACCCGACTTGGGGTTCAACAACGGGTGGAATAGACTTTTTTAACAAGCTCGATCTGAGACATTTTGCATTTGTCCTCCATGGAGCAAGTTCCCGAGAACCTTATCCTCCGGGCTCTTATAAATTGGGTCCCAATCCCCAAAAAGACGTCTATGTTTCTTTCGGACAACTTCCGGAAAACAAAATCAGCACACCCACAGTTTCGATTAAACCTTTCAGGGTATTGCCGTTTTTCAGCAGTATTTACACAGTAACCATAAGTAATCCCGGACCTGCCGCGCTTTATTCTGTTTACCCGACAATCTATTACGACTCTACAGAAAAGACCAGAGACCACATAGCAATGCTTTTGCCTTACTCTAACAACCAAATCCAGATAACCCTGCCATATAGTTTTTTGGGTAAAGACATGCCTAGCGTTATAAAAGTGGTTTTGGGTTCCAGTAAGGCTGAAATTTTGACAAACAAGAAACAAATAGTTATTAATAGCCTTATTATCGTTCTTCTGGTTTTGATAATAGTTATGGCATTTATTTTTATCAAAGCGAAAAAGATAAAGATTTTCGGATTTTTTGGTAAAATAATGGGCACTAAGAAAGTTAATAATGAAATACCCAGTGGGGAGCCTCCCAAAGACCAAATTAAGCCCTAGATTTTACCTGGATTTACCTGAAAACCCCGGGGTCTATATTTATTTCAAAGACAAAACCCCAATATACATAGGAAAGGCCATTAATCTTAAAAAAAGGGTAGCTTCATATTTCAGACTTACATTGGAAGTTAAAACAAAGCGAATGATTGAGGAAGCGGATGCAATTTCCTACATTAAAGTCGTGAGTGAACTGGAAGCGCTTCTTTTGGAGGCGAAACTTATTAGGCTTTATCAACCGAAATATAACATTATTTCAAAAGACGATAAACACCCCCTTTATATATCTATAACTAAAGAAACCTACCCACGGGTAATTACTGTCCGAAAGACAGATCTCAATATAATTAAAAGTATTGCCAGCTTTGGCCCTTTTCCTTCATCCGGCAATGTGAAATTTGTTCTGAAATTGATCCGTAGAATTTTCCCTTATTCTGATCATAAAATCGGAAAAAGAGCGTGTCTTTACTCACAAATAGGACTCTGCGACCCCTGCCCGAACGATATAGAGAAAATAGAAAGCGGTGAATTTAAAAACATTGCCCGCAGGAAATATCTCAAAAATATCAGGAATATCAAATCCTTTTTGGACGGACATTTGGAAAAAGTAAGGCAGGGAATGGAAAAAGAAATGAAAATTAATTCCAAAAATCAGGATTTTGAGCAGGCTGCGGAGATGCGTAACAAAATACAAAAATTGGAATATATAACAAGTCCAAAGATATCCGTTGATTCCTATTTGGAAAACCCCAATTTATACGAGGACGTCAGACAAAAGGAGCTGGCCGAATTTAAAAAACTGCTTATCAAATTCCTACCTGAAATAAGGAAGCTGAAAAGAATTGAGTGCTTTGACGTTGCACACTTACACGGCGAGAGTGCCACGGCTTCAATGGTAACTTTTATCGAAGGCACGGCAGATAAATCCTTTTACAGACATTTTAGGATACGTCAGAAAAACAGTCAGGATGATTATGAGTCTATGAGAGAAGTTGCAAGGCGCCGTAAGAAAAATCTTGAAGCTTGGGGTAAGCCCGACCTGATTGTGGTTGACGGCGGCGCTGGACAACTGTCTATTTTTCTAAAGGAATTTGCGGAAGATAAAATTCCGGTAATAGGTTTAGCCAAAAAATTTGAAACGTTGGTTATTCCGGGGGGCTATCTGGGAACTACTGACATGAGAAACGTGAGGCTTCCTAAGGGTGATGTCTTGAACCTTGTTCAAAGAATCAGAAATGAAGCTCACAGATTTGCACAGGCATACCATCATAAACTCTTTGCCAGATCGTTATTTGAAAAGGACAAATAGTCCGTCTATACTAAAAATATGATACGACGTGCGATTAAATACTTTCTGATAAGCTCTGTCACTTTATATCTTATTTCTTTGGTCATATCCGGTCTGGTTTTTGAAAACGGAATTAATACCATTGTCCTTACAGGAATCGCGCTCACTGTAGCATCCCTGATCATTAAACCGGTTATCAATATACTTCTTCTTCCTTTAAATTTGATTACCTTCGGGCTTTTCAGATGGGTAGGTTATGCGGTGGCCCTATATATTGTCACTTTGGTCGTGCCCGGCTTTAAAATTGTAAATTTTGCGTTTAACGGTATGACCTCATACTGGATTTCTATTCCCGCTATCACCTTTAGCGGAATCATTGCCATAGTTGCATTCTCATTCATTATCTCAATTATATCTTCAATTCTGGATTGGTTATTAAAGTAGGGTAGATGGTATAATAAAGTTCGTAAAATGAGTCAAACTTTAACTATTATTCAAATTATTGTTTCGATTGCTTTGGTCGCTCTGGTTCTGATTCAGGCAAGAGGAACAGGCTTCGGAAGATCAAACGGAATGGGCGGAGCAAGCTTTACGAGAAGAGGCTTGGAAAAACTGGTTTTTAGACTTACTTTCGTTTTGTCCTTTCTCTTTATTGTTACGTCTGTCCTACGACTAGTTTATTAATTTGATGCTAAATCTCCGTTATATATTTAGGCTAATTGGAGCATTTGTTTCCAGATTCAAGATTCTGCTTTTTCTGGGAGCCGGTATTGGAATATTGTTTTTTTTCCTACTCAGGTTTTTGATACCGGCATTGGATTTTGCCCAGACAGTCAAAATCGGCCAAACCGGAAGATATACAGCAGGCACACTTCCTAATGAAATATTAAAGCTTATCGGAAACGGGTTGACCAAAATTGATCCTGATGGAAGCGTAGTGCCGGATCTGGCGGCTTCTTGGGAAACTACCGACAGAGGAAAAACCTGGACATTTATACTCAAGGACGAGATTTATTGGCAGGACGGCGGAAAGGTGACAAGTAATACTATAAATTACCAATTTACCGACGTAACCATAGAACGTCCCGACGATAAGACGATTGTCTTTAAACTTCAAAATACTTATTCGGCATTTCCTTCGGTAGTTTCTAAGCCAACCTTCAAGTCCGGACTTTTGGGCACGGGTGAATGGAAAGTGGACAAAATTTCATTGAACGGATCCACAGTTGAAGAGCTAAATTTAATCTCGGAGAAAAACGGAAACTTGGTATATAAATTTTATCCTACGGAAGAGCGTACAAAAGTAGCTTTTGAGCTTGGAGAAATAGACAAAATTGAGGACATGTTTAGCACTTCGCCATTTGATACATGGCCTAAGGTTAAAATCAGTAACCTGACCAACATGGGAGAATATGTGGCTGTTTTTTATAACACCCAGGATAATTTTTTGCAGGAGAAAAACCTAAGACAGGCGCTTTCTTACGCTATAAATAAAGAGGCTTTGGGGGGAATAAGAGCCATAAGCCCGGTTTCTATCGACTCTTGGGCATATAACCCACAGGTAAAGCCGTATGATTACGACCCTAAAAAGGCAAAAGAAATGGTTGATGAATACAAAGTAGCAAATAAATTTACGGATCTTACTGTAAATATAGCAACACCTGTACTTTTACTGGAGAAGGCAGAGCTCATAGCTAAAGATTGGCAGGCTGCAGGTGTAAACGTTAATGTACAAGTAGTAACGGCAATACCGGCTGATTTTCAGGCATTTTTGGCTATTCTTGATACTCCGGATGATCCTGATCAGTATTCTATTTGGCATTCAACCCAGGAAGCTACTAATATAACCCGCTACGAAAATCCCAGGATAGATAAGCTTTTGGAGGACGGAAGAAGCGAAATTGATTTGGCTTCAAGAAGGAGGATTTATTTGGACTTCCAAAGGTTTTTGGTGGAGGATTCCCCGGCCGCATTTCTTTACTACCCGGCCACGTATACGGTATCCAGAAGGTAACTATTTAGAAAGTTCTGCCTGAATTAGGCTTTTCAGTTGGTTGGGGTCACCCGAGAGAGTAACTTTCTTTCCGTTGATGTAAAAGGTCGGTGTTTCCGTGATTTTTACCAGATTCCCTGCAGCTGTATCCTTGGTGACAATATCTTTAACTTCCTGCGAACCCATATCTTGGCTAAATTGATCTGTATTTAAGCCCAACTCCTTAGCAAAATTTACGAATACTTCTGACGGATCTTCCATGAGAGACCAGTCGTTTTGTGTTTCGTAGAGCTTTTCCTGCATTTCCCAATATTTACCCTGCTTTCCGGCAGCCTCCACGGCGTAGGATGAGATTGGTGCATTTTTGTGCTGAGGCAGGGGATAACTTCTGAAAACATAAGTTACTTTGCCGGGAAATTCGGTTAACACATCCTTGACGAAAGGTGCATAGACTGCGCATGCGGGGCACTGAAAGTCTCCAAACTCTACAAGAGTAACGGTTGCAGACGGACTGGCGGCTAAATAGACACCATTTTCAAACCCTGAAGTTTTATAAACACCATCGGGGGCTAGAATTGAAGAATCGATTACCTTTCCGGCTGAGGGTGAGGAAGACCCTTGGCCACTCATTAGAAAAACTCCGCCAACGACCAGGGCAACGGTGACTATGCAAATTAATATAAATGCCTTATTTCTCAGAAAAAAGTCTCGCATTTTTAGCAAAATAAATTATAACAGATTTTTAGAAATTACAATTTAGAGAAGCTTGCCACTCGGCAAAACACTGAGCCTCGTGTTAAAATACGTTAGTTCGGTGATGACTTGGTGGGTGTAGCTCAACCGGTTAGAGCGCTTCCCTGTGGAGGAAGAGGTTGGCGGTTCGAGTCCGCTCTCCCACCCCAAGCTAGCCCAAGGTACATTTTAACGTAGTGTTGGTTCAGAAGTATGTAAAGCAAGAAATAATGGACATTGTTCCTTATTTCGGATTTCCAATAGCCCCACAGCAGACAACCCGGAACCTCTTAACTGCCACTTAATTTCACCGAGAGATATCACAGGACTTCCAGCCAAACATTTTTGACAAGCCTGACAATAGTCGTTGATTAGCCTACTAATTCTTTCCGCTTCCTTAAAGTCACATATATTTACTAAAAAACCATTCCGAGAGGCATAATACTCTTCCGTTTCGCCTTCTATCTCCCTACTAAGTCGTCCCATACGTATGCTGGCTAATATACACCAGCTATTTAATGTTTACAATTCTCGTAAGCGCTTTTTAAGAATTGCTGAGTTTGTATTGTGGGGGACTTTTAAATTTAGCAATTTCTTCCTTTAACTCGACTAGTCTTTGAGCAGCCTCCGGTGGTAATGTTGGACCTCTGCTTTCCAGTTGATCAGCCATCTCTTCAAGAGTTTCTTTAAAACCATCATCATCAAAGTACCAATCTTTTACGTGCGTAGGGATTCGTTCCGCCATTTTTGTTAAGCAATTTAATATTACATAGCTTATTAAATCCATGTCTACCAGATCTTAATGTGATATAAAAAGGGTAAAAAGCATCTAAATGAAAACCTTTTACACATTCATTAAACATGGATAGAGGACAAGAAAATAAAGAAAATCATAGATCGGTAACAATATCCTTCGGGACGCTTATTTCCGTTATAGGGACTTCCGACAAAAGTAGAGTTGATGTTGTAATAGATATCGGAGAAGGTGATTGGTTTGAATCTGCACGAATACACAAAACCAACGAGGGTAGGATGTTTAAAGGTGTGGGAACGGTGGAACTTAAAGCCTTCGGGCAGGTGTTGGGACAATTAACCAATAATGAGGTAATAGAAGCGGCACGTTTAGGGTGGGGTAAACATTTCAGTAAAGAAATGCAGGATGACCTGGAACAGTTGGCGCAAAAAGGCTCACGCGAAATAGTTCTCTCTCAAAAATAATGGCAGTAGAATTTTCAAAAAATATAATTGGTCCAAAATCCTTCTCGGTAGTAGTCAAGGTTGATAATAAAACAGCAGGGGAGGCGCTTTTCTATGAAAAAGTCGATGAACCGGGAGTTTTTGGCGAAAGAGTTGATATAAAAGAGAAATTCCGTAGGCAAGGACTTGCTACGATGGCTTTACAGGAAGGCGACAGAATAGTTCACAATGAGTTTCCCAATGCCAAAAGAAGGTTTTTGGATATTAACAAGCGCAGCTACAAGAAGTATACGGACGGAATCAGTGACGAACAGCTTATTGAAATGGGAGACAAAGGTATTCTCTTCAAACCGTAACAAATATTTTGATATGTTTGCTTTTTGTCGTATTATTAATCGTTAGTAAAGGAGGTGAACAACTATTAAAAAATTATTAATCGCATTAATCTCTATAGCTTTCCTTACAGTTTCCGTAATTGCGGTTTCGGCTAAAAATGCCAACGCAAATAACAATAACGGCAAGGGCAAGACTGTTTCCAGCACTGTACAGACAGTGACTCAGCTTGAAAGTAAAGTCAGAAACCCTAAAGCCAAAGAAGCACTTCAGATAGCAGCTGAAACAACTGAACAAGTTGAAGCCACTGCTGAAAGTGCTCTTAACGAAATGTACGGAAGACCAGGATTTTTGAAATTTATTATCGGACCTGATTATAAAAATGCAGGCGAAGTCAGAAGCGAAATTGTAAAGCTTCGTAACGAAATACGAAAATTGACTAAAACAGGTGAAGGTTTAACCGGATCCGACAAGACAGCCATCGATCAGTCAATTGCTGCTTTGCAAACCGATTTAGTAGCTATTGAGACCAAGCTTAGTGATGCTTTGAAAGGTATAAGCTTATTTGGATGGTTGAGTAAACTCTTGAACGGATTTACCGCTCCTGAGGCAAGCCCGACACCAACAGTTTCACCGTCAGCGTCACCGTCAGCCTCGCCAACCGCTGTTCCCAGTGCAAGCCCAAGTGCTGCACCTACAGCCTCGGCTACACCGGCTGTCTAAGCTTTGTAACAAACAAAAACTTTGGTTTCTAAAATGTACGCAAGTGAGCGAAGATTTGTTGTGATTTAAATATCATAAATATTTGTTATTGATATTTAATCTGCATTATCTATATACTTAATAATCGTATGCCAGACAAAGAAGAAGCTGCCACAAGACACAGAATGGTCGTAGAGGAAATTGATATTCCTGAAAATACTCCAAAAGTTGTGGAGAGTGATCCACCCGAAAAACCCCAACCTGATATTTTAGATGAAGGCGTAAAAGTATCTTCCCAGGAAGTTGTTGAAAAGGGTAGTATGCTTGGTTTACGATCGGATGATGTAGATCCGCAAATAAAGAAAGAGCAATCGCCTGTTTTCTGGATACTTATTCCGGGGCTTTTTATTCTTGGAGCAATATTGGGTGGAGTTTTCTTTTATCAAAAGGGTGTTAACTCACCTGGAACCAGCGCAACACCTACACCAGTTGCCTCAAGCGTTCCTGCTACAACACCGAGCCCAACCCCGGCTGCTAAAATTGATGTTTCCAAATTTGATGTAGCAATATTTAACGGATCGGGAATTGCGGGAGAGGCAGGTAAGGTTAAAACACTTTTAACACATGTGGGGTCCTCCCGGCGGTCCGGGCTGGGTAGCCAACGATCCTGTGGTCAACGCCGAGAGATTGCGGGGGGTCGACCTCT
>Ga0075639_149_pt2 | contig 9905 bp, 9 predicted proteins | sample RifGroA1_FD_68391 | JGI IMG/M metagenome (GOLD analysis project Ga0075639, IMG submission 68391) | Microgenomates (Woesebacteria) bacterium GW2011_GWA1_41_7 | reverse complement strand
AGAGAATAAGATGGCCGATCATCCCGGTAAAAGCTTTGGTCGAGGCTACAGCTCTTTCCTGACCTGCCCCGATCATCATTTTGTAATCCGACAGTCGGTATAGGGATGAGCCTTGAACATTTACCAAACTCAAAATCTTGGCCCCCCTGTCTTTGGCTTTTTTGACGGATTCCAAAATATCCATAGTTTCTCCGGATTGTGATATGGCAATTACCAGGCTGTCTTTATTCAGAAAATCCAAACTGTAGCCAAATTCACTGCCAATTGCGGGGTTTACGTGCCTTTTGGCGAGTTTTGAAAATAAATACGAACCCGCGAGACATGCATAGGATGCCGTTCCGCAACCTACAAGATAAGTCCCTCTCGCTTTTCTTACAATCTCGGCTATTTCTTCGGCTTGCGCTGCCCCCGAGGTTGCGATGTCCGAAATGATTTGAGGCTGTTCGAAAATTTCCTTGAGCATATAAGATTCGTATTTTCCTTTTTCTCCATTCTCAATTTTCCAGTCAAGCTTCTTTATGTCGGGAGTAATTTTCTTTCCGCTTTTTACATCTAATACGTTAACGCCGTCCGGAGTCAGAATTGCCATTTCGTTGTCTTCAAGAAAATATACATTCCTGGTGTAAGGAAGAAGTGCTGCCGCATCGCTTGCCAGAAAATTTTCATTTTTTCCAAATCCGATAACCAAAGGGGATCCGTTTCTTGCGGCAACCAACGATTTCTCTTTAGTACTTACGGCTATAACGGCATTAAGGCCGTCCATTTTGTTAAAAGCCGCTCTCACCGCCTCGCTAAAAGTTGCCTTTTTGGCATTATCCTCAATTAAGTGAGTCAATGTTTCCGTGTCGGTCTCGGAAATAAATTTATGGCCTCCGGACAGAAGTTTGTTTTTTACTTCCTCATAATTTTCAAAAATCCCGTTATGAATAATTGCAATCTTGCCACTGCAATCGAGGTGTGGGTGTGCGTTTGCTTGAGTTACTCCTCCGTGAGTTGCCCAACGGGTATGGCCAAATGAGAGGCTTCCGCCGGGTAGGTCGTCGATATTGGAATTTCCTATCTTTCCGGTTCTTTTTTTGACGGCTATTCGCCCGCTTGCATCACCGGGGACAACTCCAACCCCCCAGCTGTCATATCCGCGGTATTCGAGGCTTTTTAAACCATCGAATACTATTTTTTGTCCGTCTTTCCTTTTACCGACGTATCCAAATATTCCGCACATTTTTATTATTTATTAAAGTCGGGGAGCCAAACCGACAATCTTCAAAATCTCTTTGCGAAGCTTTTCGGAATCGTGTCTAATCATGCTTCTGTCCAGAGAGTCGCCTTTTTGTTTTTCCGGAACTTTATCGGATATTAAATCCTCTCTAATTATTTTTACGTCCGGGTTAATGTCTTTAACTTGCAAATTGTCTTTTATCGGATAGGTACTTTCGGCAGCATATGCCTCAAGGGCCGATTTTGGATAGTTATTGTTACTGTTAACTAAAACATACTTTACGAGTTCAAGTGGCATGTATTTTTTTAAATCGTCAAAGAAATCCGATAAACAGTACTGGGGAGTTTCGCTACATGAATCCATTAAGTTAGCTATAAAAAGTATTTCTCCTTTGGATTTTTTAAGTGCAGTAACGACCCCATCGACCACCAAATTGGCAATCGTGTTTGTATAAAAATCTCCCGGACCAATAATAATAAGGTCGGCTTCTCGGATTGCTTTTTCTGCCTCCGGGTTTATCTTCGCGGAAGGTTTGGTCTTCAGGTTTTTAATTCTGAGTCCGGGGCATTTTGGCACATCGATATTATGTTCCCCAAAAGCTTCCGTACCGTCAATATATTCTGCCACCAATCTGACGTTGTCGTAGCTTATAGGGAAAATGTCTCCTTTTACCTGAAGAAGGCGGCAAGTTTCCTCTATCCCCTTTTTCTGCGATCCCATTATGTCTGCCATTGCAGCCATAAACAGATTCCCGAAAGTCATACCATCCAAACCTGCCCCTCCTTGGTGATAGCGGTATGTAAAAAGCTTTCTTAAAACGGTCTTGTTTTTTGATAAAGCCAGGATCGCCTGCCTGATTCCTGATGTCGGAAGAAGACCAAACTCGTCACGGATAACCCTATTGGAACCACCGTCATCCACCATGGTCATAAGCATCGAAATGTGGACTTTTGAATCACTTAGTCCCGAAGCAAGTACATACGACCCGGTCCCTCCTCCGATAATTACGATGTTTGGAGTTTTATTCATTCTTTTCGTAAATTTTAGCTCCGAGGGATCTGAGCCTTTCGCCAATATTTTCATATCCCCGATCTACTACCTCAATGTTTTCTATTTCACTTCTGCCGTTGGCTGTAAGTGCTGCCAAAATTACTGAAATTCCTGCTCTAATATCTTTACAAAAAAGCCTGTCACTCATTAAAGGCGTTGGGCCGCTGACTATTACTCTGTGAGGGTCTGCAATAAATATTTTTGCGCCCATTGAAATAAGATCGTCCACAAAAAACATTCTCCACTCATACATCCAATCGTGGCAGACTACGGTACCCTGTGTTTGCGTAGCAAGTACTATAAAAGAGCTCATCAGGTCCGTAGGAAAACCTGGCCAAGGGCGGGTTTGAAACTTACCTCGGGATGAAGCCAAATGTGAAGGTAGGACAGTAAGTATATTTCCGGAAGCCTTGTAATTGACTCCCATATAGCCCAGGTAATTGAGAATCATGGGGTATTTTTCAGCTTCAAAATCTTCAATCTCCACTTTTCCGCCTGTTATAGCAGCTGCGATAGCAAACGTTCCTCCCTCGATATGATCAGGGCAAACCCTGTGCTCTGTTCCTCTAAGCTTTCCGCCTTTAATTGCCAAAACATTTGATCCGATTCCCGAAATATCCGCACCCATACCCGAAAGCATTTGCGCCAAGTTTTCGACGTGGGGTTCTGTTGCAGCATCGTCAATTATGATTTTTTGAGACATCGATGATGCCATCATAAGACCCATTTCTGTTGCTGTGACGGAAGGCTCGTCCAGGAAGATATCTGTTGCCACTTTTTTCTTCCAATCAAGATAAAAACGTCCGTCTTTCCTTTTAATATTTACTCCCATTTTTTGCATCATTGCAAAATGAGTATCGAGTAGTCTTTCACCGATTTGATCACCACCCGGAGGAGTAACAATAGCTTTTCCAAACCGAACCAATAAAGGAGCCGCCAAAACAACTGAGGCTCTGAATTTTGCGGATAAATCCGGATCCGGGTCAAAAGAAGATAACCCCTGAGGATCAATTGTAACTGTATGGTCGTGCCTAACCACATTAACCCCCATTCTGGAAATGAGATCGAGCATTACTCCCACATCGGAAATGTCCGGAACATTTGTCAGTGTGGTCGGTGTATCCGCCAGAAGGGCAGCAGGAATTAGTTTCAGAGCAGAGTTTTTGTTCCCGGAGAGCTTGATTTTACCCTCAAGCTTTTCTCCCCCCTGTACTATAAATTTCGACATACTAATAATAGGTATTGTATCACTTGTCGGGAGCAATCCCAAAGTACGGAAACAGATCTTCTGCGATAGCGAACCAGACTGGGGCAGCCGTTTCTGCAGCCCAAGGGGAGGTCTGGGGGGATTTTAAAGTGACTAACATTACAAATTTCGGATTTTTTGGAGAAGCAAAACCGACAAATGAGTGGTTGGTGTTTTTTTCATCATAATGCCCGGCAACCGGAATTTGCGCCGTACCGGTTTTCCCGGCCACACTATAACCCGGAACCGCTACCCACTTTGCCTCACCTCTTCCTGCCGCCTCTACCATCATCTGAGTCATTTCTGAGGCTGCCTTTTCACTTATTATCCTGACCGGCTCATTAGATACCGCTTTTTCTTCCCATCCGTCGCCGACAACAGAATCAACAACCCTGGGTGTAACCAAGTATCCCCCGTTCGCAATAACCGCCACCGCCCTGACCATCTCTATTCCTGTTACAGCAACTCCCTGTCCGAAACTTGTGGTCGCCAGGTCAACCACGTTCCAAGTTCCTTTTTCTCTCAGTTTTGGAGCAACTTCACCCTGCAAATCGATTCCTGTTTTTAATATTTATCGAGCTTGAGGGGACCGCTACAGATATCACACTCCGTGTCCGGCCGTACGACTCCCGCATCAAGTCCGGCAGCCATGACCACAACTTTTAGAATGGATCCGGGTTCAAAAGTGTCTGTAATTATAGGGTTTTTAAACAATGAATTACTGTAAGAAGAATAAGCCGACGGGTCAAACGATGGCAAATTTGCCATTGCCAAAATTTTTCCGGTCTTCGGATCCATTACCGTTACACTTCCCCCCGCCGCACCATATTTTTCAATTCCTTTTTCCAGCTCTTCTTCAATAATTGACTGTACCCTCTTATCTATGCTGGTTAATAAATCAACACCCGAGACGGCCGAAACTTGGGTTGAGCCGTTCAAAAGTAGTGGTGAACCTTTTGCATCTCTTTCGCCTCCCAAATATCCCGGCTTACCGCTTAAGGGAAGATTATAATAACCTTCCAAACCGAAGTATCCGATGTCCAATCCATCACTGTCTTTTCCCACAAAACCCAAAATTTGTGCGGCACTTGATGCCTCGGGATAATATGAGGCTTCAACAGCGTCGTAGCCAATACCCTCAATATCCAGGGCTTCAATATTTTTCTTTGCGGCGTCATATACTTTCTGCTTCAAAATCACCCAGCTGGCATCTTTTTTCAGTAGCGGCAGTAGTCGCTGCTCCTCGGCCAGAACAGCTTCTTTGACTGCATCATTACCGGTAAGATAATCTTCCGCCAAGAGTGGAGATAATTTCCTGGCAACTTCCAATGGGGAATAGTTTAATATACGCGGGTTGGCCCAGATATCCCAAGCGTTCATCCTGGCTACCCAGGGGGTACCGTCAGAAGCCAGAATATTACCCCGGGGAGCAGATGTGAGCGTTGAAGTGGTGTGTTGATTCCTTGCCTGGTCTGCAAGCGTGCGGCCGTTTATAACCTGCCACCAGAAAAGCCTCGCCGTCAAAGCCAGAAAAAGTATTATAAAAAATACCGAGAGTAGCCGGATTTTAGCAAACATAAATTAAGGAAGTTTTGCAACGGACTCTTCAGAACCGGAAACATAAACAACAGCTTGCGGTTTTGTGAAGCCCAGTTCATTTCCCTTTCCTTCCAAATCACTCATGGAAAGCGATCTGACAAGCGTATTTTCCAGATTCCTTTTTTCCATCGAAAGTTCCGCCTCTTTTTGTCTAAGTGTAGATACCTCAACACTTGATGTAGCCGTTTCAACCCGGTAAAAAGAACATATTTTGTCAGACTGCGACGGATTGTCCTATTTTCCTTATTTCCCTGAATCTGTTTTATTCTTCTCATGTTATTTTTCTAAAACCCGCATTTTTGCACTTCTCGATCTTTTATTTGCTTCAAGCTCCGCTCCGCCCGCCGTAACCGGTCTAAAAGTGATTGCGTGAGCCCCACTTGCTATTTTCTCCTTAAAAAAGTTCTTAACTAAAACGTCTTCTTTCGAATGAAAACTTATAACGACCAGTCTTCCACCCTTCTCAAGAAGGTCAAACGCTTTAGGTAAGGTCTCTTTAATATTTGTAAGCTCACTATTGACTGCAATCCTAACTGCCAAAAACGGTAATGTCGCTTCGTTTAAACCCGTTTTACTGCTTCTTAAACCCTGACAGATTTCAACTAGATCCCCAACCTTCTCTATGGGTTTAGCCTCTCTCGAATGGAGAATCCTTCCGGTAATCCATTTAGCCGAACCCGGGTCCAAAGTTATCTCAAAAAGCTCTCTCAATTGATCCTCCCTAAGTAAATTAAGCAGGTCCGACCCCTTAACTCCCTGAGTTTCAGGATCCATTCTCATATCCAAGGGCGCTTCCGAGTTTCCGAATGAAAAACCTCTTTCGGAATCTTTCAGATGTAAATTCGTTACCCCGAAGTCAAAAAGAATTCCTTTTACTTTCTCCCATTTTGATCCGTGGGCGATTTTATCAATATCCGTAAAACTTCCCTGAACCAATTTGCAGTTTTTCTTATCGACGACTTCCTTTTCAAGCCTTTTTTCTGCGATTGTCAGCATCTTTGGGTCTATCTCAATCCCCAAAACCTGTCCGCCTTTTCCTAAAATCTCCATGGTGTGTCCTGCGTTTCCCAAAGTGGCGTCAATGTATTTCTTACCTTTTTCAATGTGCAAAGCACTCACTACTTCTTCAACCAATACTGTCTCATGATATTTATCGTTCATTTCTTCTGGCCAGCTCCTCTATATACTTGGCCGCTCCTTCCGCAACCTCTTTTTCCCTCGCCTCCCAAGTTTCCTTATTCCATATCTCAACCCTGTCTCCAACTCCTAAAAAATAAACTTGGTCTTTTAAATTTGCATATGCTAAAAGCCTATCGGGTATTACAATCCTACCCTGCTCGTCAGGCACTACCTCGTAAGACGATGCATAAATAAAATGTTCGGTTTTTCTTATAGGCTCGATTATGGTTTCTTGGCTTCCTGTAATCCTTCCTAAAAGGGAATTTAAAGAGCTTTTGCTAACAAGAACCAGACACTCCTCATACCACTGCGACAATACCAATTCTTTTCCCAAATTTTCGCGAAAAATTGAGGGGACAGAGATTCTCTTCCCCGAAGTTACACTTGCAAGATATGTTCCTAAAAACATTTATTTTCATCTGGGCAGATGTAGTATGAAACGGTGTTCACCATTTTATACCATTAGTAACCATTACATATTATTTTCACGGTTATGTCAAGGGTTTATTTCACGAAAATAGGGGTCAAGGAAAATTGGAGAATTACTGAGAAGAAACAGTGCCTGTATGTGCTTTTCCGTCAGAAGAAAAGACACCGTATCCGTTTTGCCAGAAAACGGACGATGTAACAGGTTCAGCGTAGGTTTTTAGAGTAACAAAGTAAATTCCTTTAGGAGCCTTATCCAGCGTATATTTAAAAAGCCCGTCTACTGACGTAAGTTCCGTTACTCCGGACTGAAGATGAAACTCTGTAGAAAGCTTGCCCAGCATTTTTCCTGCCTGGTTTCTGAATGTTATCGTCATTGTTCCCTGTTCGACACCTGCGTCATACCTAAACTTACCTGAAGACTCGGAACCGAGTAGTAGCATTTTTTCCAAACTGTCACCGGCAAGCACCACTTTTCCCGGAACACCCTGTTGTCCACCGTCGCTGGTACTATACACCAACAGATAATCCATTGAGGCAGCACCGGGAACATTAATTTTCTCAACCTTGAAATTAAGCCAATGCCCTTCGGATCCGGAAACTCCGGGTTTATTGGTGGGGGTTAAAGAGATTGCCGGCCATTCAGATTCTGAAAGCTCCGGAACACCACCACCGCGATTACTAATACTCCCACAATGATCGGTAAAAATTTCTTCATGCTTTCTACTTCCTAAGTCTATTTTGAAAATATTCCGACAAATTGTCAATGGCGATTCTTTCTTGACTCGCAGTATCTCTATCACGTACCGTCACGGTATTATCATCAAGGCTCTCAAAATCAACAGTCACACACCAGGGCGTACCGATCTCATCCTGTGCAAAGTAGCGCTTACCGATATTCCCCCTGTCATCCCACACAACATTAAAATTCGCCTTAAGGTCTTTATAAACATCCCTGGCCTTACTCAAGAGTTCCGGCTTATTGGCCAAAAGAGGAAATACGGCTACCTTATATGGTGAAATACGGGGATTTAACTTCAGATAAACCCTCTCCCCGTCCTCGGTGTAGGCATCAATCAGGAAGAATAGCATTGCCCTGTCAACTCCTCCCGAAGTCTCGATAACCCATGGGGTGAATTCTTCACCTGTAAGATTATCTTTATAAGTCAGGCCGTGATTTTTAAGATCGTAGTCTCCTCTGTGATGGATCCCTTCAAACTCACTCCAACCAAAAGGAGCTTCATATTCCAGGTCGGTTGCGTAACGTGCATAATGGGCAATTTTATCCGGCTCATGATCATGAAATCTTAATTTTTTAGGGTCAATACCCAGGCTTTCATACCATTTTTTTCTCATTTCTTTGAAATATTCAAAAGTCTCTTTAGATTCCCCATCACTCGGTTTAACAAAATACTCAAGTTCCATCTGTTCAAACTCGCGCGAGCGGAAAGTAAGATTTCCGGGAGTAATTTCGTTTCTGAATGCTTTCCCTATTTGAGCTATTCCGAAAGGAATTTTAACTCTGTTGGAATCAACTACGTTTTTGAAATTTACAAAAGCTCCTTGGGTAATCTCTCCCCTCAGATACGATTTTTCTTTCGGTTCGGTCGTACCAAGAAGGACCTCGGTCATAAGGTTAAAGGTTTTTGCTTTGGTCCAGATGTCTTTTTCGTCTTTGTGTGTTTTTTCGTGCTCCGAAATAGAGTCTTCCGAGTCTTCTCTAAATCTTTTGTTGCAAACCTTGCACTCAACAAGAGGATCCGTAAAAGCCTTAAGATGTCCCGACTTCTCCCAGACTTTTGGATTCATTATTATCGCAGCATCAATTCCCACTACATTTTCCTGCTCTGAGACCATATATTTCCACCATTCTTTTTTGATGTTGTTTTTCATTTCCACTCCGGCAGGGCCATAATCCCAAAAACCCTGATATCCGCCATAAATTTCACTGCCCTGGAAGATAAAACCGCGGCGCTTTGCTAATGAAGTAATTTTTTCCATTACGCCGAGTGATACGTTTTGTTTATCAATGTCCATATACCAAGAATTGTACTATTTAACGGTTCAAAAGCCAAACAGAAAAATTTAAAACTGAGGCAAAACTTACCCAAACCAAATACGGATAAAGGAGCCTGCTTGCTTTTTTATCTATCTCCGCAAACGCAATAATGGTTTTTCTTATAAAAAACCACATAAGGATTATCACCATAAACGCAAATAGTGGGTTTTTAAGACCGAAAAAAATGGGAGACCAAATTCCGTTTAAAAACAGTTGAATTCCAAAAAACTTAAGTGCAAGACGGACCTTCTTATCTTTAGTCCCTTTTTTCCAAACCATAAAAAGACTTACACCCATCAATATATAAAGAATTGTCCAGACCGGACCGAAAAGCCAACCGGGAGGACTAAAAATTGGTTTGACTAAACCTGCATACCATGTGGGGATCGCGGGATATGTGATTAAGGATCCTATCATTCCCACTAAGAGACAGATTAAAATCGAAGCGGATAATTTCAAGGTTTTACTCATACAATTTACAATAGCATATAGATATAATGATGAGCAAGATATGCTAATGAGAGATAATTCTAAATTAACCAAAAAGAATATTTTTATAGGAATTGCCCTTTTTCTGGTCTTTGCCGCTGGATTTGCAATTACATATTTTAGTTTTAAATTCTCAAAAATTTTTGAGAAACATGAGGTTTCTTCTGCACCTTCAAATGTGTATATCAATGTTTCCCCGGAACCCGTAGATTCAAAGGAAGGAGTTTTCAACGTACTGCTTTTGGGCTACGGAGGAAGCGGCCATTCGGGCGGAGGGCTTACCGATAGTATTATAGTTCTGCATATAGATACCAACTCCAAAAAATACACTCTGATTTCGATACCTAGAGATCTTTGGATAAACGGCAACCGTAAAATAAACGCCGAAGCTTCGGTCAACGGTTACCCAAGCACAAGTGCCGCTGTCAAAAGTGTGACCGGCCTTCCGGTTGATAATTATGTTGCGGTGAATTTTTCAAATTATTCAAAAATGATTGATAATCTTGGGGGGGTTGATGTTCAGGTACCGACTGCTTTTACCGATTCGTTTTATCCTGTTCCCGGATTGGAAAATGAAACTTGTGGTTTCACCGGAGATGAGATTAACGGATTTAAAGCCAAATATTCAGGGTTTGAAC
>Ga0075639_127_pt1 | contig 10436 bp, 10 predicted proteins | sample RifGroA1_FD_68391 | JGI IMG/M metagenome (GOLD analysis project Ga0075639, IMG submission 68391) | Microgenomates (Woesebacteria) bacterium GW2011_GWA1_41_7 | reverse complement strand
GTTTTTATCATCAAAGCAGAAAAACACTTGCGTTAGCAAGTGGATGAATGCTTTTAGCGAGTCGTTTACGACGAGCACAGATTCACAGCTTTGATGTGAATCTGAATGAGAAGAAACCCCGACCGTGAGGTCGTGGGTGATTCATAAATTAGACTAACACTATGGAAAGAACAGGCGCCTTTGTAAGAAAACTTCTTCAGGAGAAGGATTCATTGAGTGATGCAGGAAATTGCCGGAACTCCGTATCGCAGATAGAAAAAGCAGTAAAACAGGAATTCCCCACCGCCCAGGTGGACATTTTAGTTCATCCCGAAGCCAAAGCGGGTCTTGGAGTGCACTATTCACTTGAAGTCGACCAAAATGGCGAAAAGACATTAATCAACGCGGTGCCCGCACCCGGATTTCCCCAATATATAGGGGATCCGGAAAATGCACACCCGGTTTTTAGGTCGATGAAGAAAACAACGAAAGTAATTTAATCAATATGGAACGTGTAATTGACACCTCAATCGGAATCAACCCGGAAGGGCATGAGCTGCCTTATTATGAGGAATTGGTTCTGAATGATGAAGAGAAGAAAAAACTTGAGCGAAACATTGAACGTGGAGAATTCATCGGCGGTTCTTACTTTGCGGAAACCGTCGGCTCAGGCGCGGCTGGCAAAATGAACGAAGATTCTTATGCCGTTTTCCCCATGGGTAAAGGAAGGACTCTTCTTGCTGTTTTTGACGGAGCCTCAAGTCAGAAAAAAATTGAGGGTTTGGAAAGGCTTGAGATGAGCGGGGCATTTTATGTTTCACATCTGACCTCGATGATATTTCGGAAAAGTGAGGAATTTAGAAAACTTTGTCAGCCGGACGACATAACCGCGGAGGATGTGTTAAAAACAATTAACAGTTGGCTTCCTGTTAAGTTTGATAGAGTTCCTGGTGTGGATTATTCCGACCCCTGTAGCATTCCGGGAATGGCGGCCGCACTTGTGCTTATCGATGTTCCCAACGAAAAAATGACAGTAGCGCAGGTTGCGGATACCTTTATTGCTTTGCAAAAGCAAAACGGAGAAATTGAGGTTGCCAGCAACAACACGAATGAAAGGTTCGACAAGGAAACGAATGAGTATTTTATTAGCCTTTGCGAGAAGTATAATATTGCCCGGAATGAGGTTAGAAAAGATCCGAAAACAAAACCGCTTTGTGAAGCACATCTCAAAGATTCATTTAGAAGAAAAATAAATAGCCCCGGAGGATGTGGAATTCTGAATGGAATGCAGCAACTTATAGGAAACCGACTTTATTACACCAATGAATACAAACTGAATGGCAATATTGAGCGTGTCATGATGTTTTCGGACGGAACAATCCAGCCATACACGGGAGATGGTGTCAGTTTTGAGGATTCAGTCAGAAGTCTATTCAATGTAATTGATGAAAATAGTGACGAGGGCTCGGTGATAGACAAAGGTATTCCGATTTTAGATAACGACCCTAAATATGAGAAGATTTTCAGGCTTAAAAACAGAGACGACTCCACAATAATGAGTGTCGACATAAGCTACAAGGGTATAAACTCACTTCCTTTGGCAGGCTAAATTGGGCTTTTCTTATGCAACCATTTTTCTTACAGGCTATAATGTTAAATTGTATATAGGCTATGACTAATATTCATAAAAATTTTGAACAGTTAAAAAAGGACATTCATGATTATTCAGGGATTACCGGCGATTCCCGTGAAGTCAGGGAAAATTTTATTTTCGTTGCCGTAAAAGGAATAACTTCAGACGGACACAAATTTATTGAGGAAGCTATAAAAAACGGAGCTAAGCTGATTGTAGGCGAAGAAGACCTGAAAATTGATAATGCCAAATATATAAAGGTGGAAGATTCGCGTGAGGCTCTGGGACAACTGGCGTCCGAATGGTATGGAAACCCGTCCGATAAATTGAAGTTAATCGGAGTAACCGGTACAAAGGGAAAAACCACCACCTGTTTTATTATTTACCACATGTTGACTAAGTTGGGCAAAAAAACGGGTCTGGTGACCTCGATTGCAGCCAAAATCGGGGAAAAAGAGGCAGATACGGGATTTCATGTCACAAGTCCTGACGTAATCTCACTTCATAAATTTTTGAAAGAAATGGTCGATGCCGGTTGTGAATATGCAGTTATAGAGGTTAGTTCTCACGGCATAGACCAAAAAAGGATTGCCGGAGTTAAGTTTAGAATCGGTGCCTTGACCAATATCGCTCCCGAGCATTTGGACTACCATAAAACATTCGGTGAATATAAGAAAGTAAAAAAGTCGTTTATCGAGTCCTCTAAATATAAAGTTTTGGGTCCGACAGAAACAGGACTAAACATTCTTCCCGGAAAATTTAACAATCTCAATATAGAAACGGCCCTAAAGGTTATGGACTTTTTGGAAATTGACCGAAATTCGGCGATCCGTGCCATGGACACCTTTGAATTACCTGAAGGTAGGCTGGAGGAAATTAAGAATGACAAAGGCATTAGGATTTTTGTGGATTTCGCACACACACCGGACTCACTTGAAGCAGCGCTAACCTATCTACGTTTAGAAACAAAAGGCAAACTTATTGCTGTTTTTGGTTGTGCCGGCGAAAGGGATTCCTATAAACGCCCCAAAATGGGCAAGGTTGCCTCAGAACTTGCAGATGAAGTGATTTTGACGGCTGAGGATCCAAGAAGTGAAAAAGCGGAGGATATTATTGCTCAAATAAAAAAAGGAATGACTTTGGGGAATAGTACAGTCCATAGCGAGCCTGATAGAAAAAAGGCTATTGAAATAGCCTTGGGGATTGCAAAAAAAGGAGATCTGGTGGGGATTTTTGGAAAAGGACATGAAAAATCCATGAATTTAGACGGAGTACACGAGATTCCTTGGTCAGATAAGAAAATTGTGAGAGAATATATAAGTAAATAATATGGAATATCAGGTTGTGATATTGGCGGGAGGAGAATCTTCAAGATTTTTTCCCTTTAACGATATTCATAAAAGCTTTTTCAGACTGGCCGGAAAAACGATTCTGGAAAGAACTCTTGAGAGTGTTAAAAAACTTAATCCCTCAGAAATTATTTTGGTTTTAGGGTCCAAAAATTTTGAAAGAGAAAAAGAAATCTGCGAGTCTATACCGGCTTTTGAAGGAGTAAGATATGTTTCCGAAAAAAGACCCCTGGGGCAGGCTGATGCTATTCTGTCGGCCGGGGAATATATTACAAAGGATTTCTTTGTAATAAACGCCAGTCAGTTTAATTTCCATAATCTGGCAAAGGAGTTTATTGAAAAGCATAAAGAGTCGGAAAATATTGCCACTTTGGGAATAACCAGAACCAATACACCATCCAAATATGGAATAGTGGATTTGGAGAATGACCGTATCCGTGGGATAGTTGAGAAACCCAAGTCCGGAAGCGAACCTTCGGATATGAGACTTGTGGGAATTTACTTATTTTCTAAGGACTTTTTACCGGAGCTTTCAAAAACCCAGATATCTGATTGCTCACTGGAGGAAACTTTAAATAAAGTAGCAAAAGAAGGTAATGTCGGTTCTGTCTCAATAACTACCAATACCCCTTCTCTTAAATATCCCTGGGATCTTTTTAGTTTGAAAGATTTTATATTTTCTGAAACTACCTACGGCATCGATAAAACTGCAGTTGTCGAAAAGACAGCCGTATTTAAGGGCAGTGACATATATGTGGGTAAAAACGCGCATATTTATGATTTTGCAATAATCGAAGGGCCTGCCTACATTGGCGAGGATGCGGTAGTAGGAGCTTACTGTCAGGTTAGAGGTGGAACCGTATTAGGAAGCGGCGCCCAGATAGAAAGGTATTGTGATGTTAAAAATTCAATTATTGGAGACGGCACCCATTTTCATTCGGGATTTGTAGCTGATTCCGTTATCGGAAAAAACTGCAGGGTTGGAGCCGGTTTTGTGACCGCCAATAAAAGGTTGGACAGATCTTCCATTAATGTGATTGTGAAAGGTAAAGCAACAGACAGCGGCATAGGTGGAATCGGTGTTTTTATGGGTGACGGATCAAAAGTCGGTATTAGGGTTTCCTCAATGCCCGGAACCGTGGTAGGAGAAGAATCGAATATTTACCCGGGTGTGACGATTAAAGGATTGTATAAGGTTGAGTCCGTTATCAAAAAATAATTCATGGGTAGAAAAACGACAATTCTGGTAGATTTTGACCACACACTTTTTGATACGGAAACATATGTCCGGGAGAAGTCTGCCTCGGATCATGTCGATTACAAAGAATTTCTCTATCCGGATACTCTGGCATTTATAAAATACGCTTCAGACTTTGGGGAAGCTGTTTTGTTTTCGGAAGGTGACGTCGAATTTCAAAAGGAAAAAATCAGCGGAACGGGCATTGAGAGCCTTTTTTCCGGCGGTGTAAAAATCTTCCCAAGTTTTTCTAAAATGGAAAATTTGGACGATATGGTATTAAACGGCAAAGTTATCATGGTAGATGACAAACCCGAGGTTGTTGATTACGGGATTTCTAAAGGATTTACGGTCATTAGGGTAAGACGTGGAAGATATTCAGGCGAAGAATCAAAAGATCAGCCTAATTTTGTTGTAAAAAGCCTCTCGGAAATAATTGAGAAGGACATCCTTCAAAGTTTTTGATTTGGCTTCCGACTGATATAATAATAGACATGCACATCCCTAAAAAGGTCCATTTCATGGGTATTGGCGGAAGCGGAATGTCCGGCGTTGCTATGCTTGCCGAAAAGATGGGCTACGAAATTAGCGGATGTGACCTTGAAGGGGAAACCGCATATGCGGGTGGTATTTTCAAAGGACATGACCCCGATCACATTAAAGATGTAGATCTCCTGGTAGTATCTCCAGCCGTTTATTATCAGAATAAGGACAATCCGGAGTTACTTTTGGGTGAAAAAAGGAAAATTGTAATCACTTGGCAGGAGTTTTTGGGTAAATATTTGACCGAAGGTAAAAAGGTTATTTGCATTGCCGGAACTCATGGAAAGTCGACTACTACTGCAATGGCAGGCTCTCTCCTTGTTGATGCAGGTCTCGATCCGCTGGTTTTGGTTGGTGCTAGGGTACCTGAGTGGAATGGTAACGCCAGGTTTGGTAAGGGAGAATACTTTGTTATCGAGGCAGATGAATTTAACAACAATTTTCTAAACTACCACCCCGATATTGCAGTTATAAATAACATTGAATTTGACCACCCCGATTTCTTTAAAAGCGAAAAAGAGGTTAGGGAGTCATTTGATAAATTTATAAATAACCTAAAAGGGGAACGCGTTCTGATTACCCAGAAAGATAGTCCGGCGAGGCATTTTGAACTGAAAATATTTGGTGAACACAATCAAAAAAATGCCAACATGGTGTATCTGTTAGGTAAAAAACTGGGTATTCCCGAGGAAACTATTGTTAAATCTATAGAAAATTTTGCCGGAATAGAAAGACGGATGGAGCTTGTAGGCGATTGCGTCGGGATAAAAGTTTATGATGACTACGCCCATCATCCGACTGCCATCAAAACTACTCTTGAGGGTGTCAGGGTTATTTATCCGAAAGCAAAAATACTGGCCGTAATCGAACCTCACGGATATAAAAGAACAAAAGCGCTTCTTTCTGAATATAATGGAGTTTTTGACAGTGCTGACAAAGTGGTTGTGGGGCCAATTTTTAAAGCCCGTGACGAGGTAGACAAATCCGTCACCCCCCAAAATATAGCAGAAATGTCTTCTCACAAAAATGCCTCAGCTTTTGACAGTTTTGAAGAATTGTTTAGAAATTTGAAATTAGAAATTAGTAATTTCAAATACGAGATAATTGTAATAATGGGAGCAGGAAAAAGTTATCTTTGGGCAAGGCAGATTTCGGATTTAATTAAATGAATATTTCTGAAGAAAAAAAATTTAAAGATATTACCACCTTTCGTGTAGGTGGAAAAATCAAGTACTTTATTGAGGTAAAGGATGAAGAGGGTGTTGCGGAAGCGATTCATTTTGCGAAAAAAAATTCCCTTCCTATATTCATGGTCGGTGAGGGAAGTGATTTTTTGGCAGAAGATAATATGTATGAGGGAGTGGTGATCAAATACTTGGGAGACAGTTTGGAGTTTACTCCGGAAGGTTCAAAAGTATTAGTAACAGCGGAGTCCGGACTTAAATGGGACAAACTTGTTGAAGAAACCGTTAAAAATGAATTACAGGGTCTGGAATGTCTTTCCGGAATTCCGGGAACTGTCGGCGGAGCCCCCATTCAAAATATCGGAGCGTATGGTCAAGAAATTTCAGACACTTTTTATAGCTTGAAAGCATACGATATTGAAAACGAAAAATATAAATCATTTAGCAAAGACGAATGTGAATTTGGCTACAGAGACAGTATTTTTAAAAATGAAAAATTTTGGCAAAAATATTTTATTCTTCAAATTACCCTAGTTCTTAATAAGAATAAAATAGCCAAAGTAAACTATGATTCACTTAAGGCGATTGTAGGTGAAGAAGCGGAACTTTCAGAGATCAGACAAGCAGTTTTGAAGACCAGGCAAGATAAGTTGGAAGACCCAAAGAAAGTTGGCAATGCCGGTTCATTTTTTAAAAATCCGATCGTTGATGTCCAAAAGAAAGAGAATTTGGAAAAAATGTTTCCGGGTATAAAGACATTTCCATATGGTGACAAATTTAAGGTTTCAGCCGCCTGGTTAATAGAGATGGCGGGATGGAAGGGTAAAGGATTCGGAGAGGCCGCTGTTTCGCCTAAACATTCTTTGATATTGATTAATAAGACAGGAAGTGCTCCCGCAAATGATATCTACACTCTCTCCGAAATGATTGTTAATGATGTGTTTGAAAAGTATGGAATTAAGCTGGAAAAAGAAGTGCAGTTAATAAATTTTTCAAAATGAACAACAAATCCTTAGTAGATTTTAAAGGAAAGAAGGTGGCTGTAATAGGACTGGGAATCGAAGGACGTGACGCAATAAATTTTCTTCTCGAAAAAGGGGCCGACGTTACCGAATTTGTGGTTCGCTCACCCGGTGTGTATAGGTTTATTCCGGAAATAGTTGAAGCGGAGAGTCGGGGAGTTGAAATAACCTCAGCAATAAAAATATTTTTTGAAGAGTGCCCTGCAAAAATAATCGGTGTAACAGGGACTAAGGGCAAAGGAACTACCTCAACCTTAATTTACGAGATTTTAAAAAGTGCCGGAAAGGATGTTTATCTATCGGGTAATATCGGTAAACCTTATCTGGGATTATTACCTGCACTTAAGGAAGATTCATGGGTCGTCCTGGAAATGTCCTCTTTTCAACTTATGGATATGAAAGTAAGCCCACACATTTCCGTTGTCCTTAACATAACTGAAGACCATCTGGACTGGCATAAAGACAGAAACGAGTATGTTTCCGCTAAGGCAAATATTGTTAAATATCAAAGCCAATCCGATTTTGCAGTAGTTAATGAGGAATATGAAACTTCGCGTAATTTTGCAAATCTTACAAAGGCCATGTCCACCCTTTTTTCTAAAAACAAGTTGGAAGCTAAATTCAAAGAAGGGCTGCTTCTTAGGGGTGAACATAACCTGGAAAATATAGCAGCAGCGGTCACAGTAGGGAAGTGTATAGGTGTTAGCGAAGAGACGATACTGGAAACCGTAAGAAACTTTAAAGGATTGGAGCATCGTTTGGAGCTGGTTGCAGAAGTGGACGGAAAGACTTTTTATAATGATTCTTTTGCGACAGGTCCTCAGCCGACGATTGCTGCCGTAAATTCATTTACAGAGCCGGAAACCCTTATTCTTGGGGGAAGTGATAAAGGACTTGACTACAAAGAGCTTGGTAATGCCATTGCAGCTAAAGGTAATGTAAAAAGTGTAATTGTAATAGGCGATACAAGAAAGAAAATCTCCGAGGCATTGGATGGAGAAGGGGCGGGGATTAATATACTCGATTTGGAGTATTCGCCCATGGACGAGATTGTTAAAAAAGCCTTTGAAATAACTCCCGATGGCGGAGTTATCGTATTATCCCCGGGTGCTGCAAGCTTTGATATGTTTGAAAATTACAAGGACCGAGGCGTGCAGTTTAAGAACTCAGTGGCAAAACTTAAAAGCCAACTGTTATAATCTTCAGCGATGATATCTACACAGCCGGTATTGAGTTTTGGATATTTCAAATTCAAAAAAAACAAAATTCCGGGAAATATACGAAGATTATTTTATCTTTCCTGGGAAGATGCTTTCTGGGATATTCTTTTGAAAAAGAAGGTGCCTATGGGCTCCTTTATACTCTTGCCTGATTTTTTCTGTAAAGATGTCGAGGAGAATATTAAATCACACGGATACAAAGTCTCACATTACCCGATAAAAAAGAACCTGGATGCAGACAAAAAATCTTTTATTGAAAAAATTCGTCAGGTAAAGCCCAAGGTAGTGGTGATATTTCATACCAACGGAATTAAAAGCAAATTATTTGAAAATTGCGAATGGTTGGCGCGGGTCACCCACGACATTATTTTAATTGAGGACAGTGTTCACAAAATTATTGATCCTGAAAAAATAAATATAATTAAAAAAGATCATTTTGTAATTAACAGTTTGAGGAAAGTTGTTCCACTACAAGGCTCGGAACTTTTCGGAGATAGAGAAGATTTGGATTTTTCCACGCCTTCCTTTGTGCAGTCTTTTAGATATCGGTTAAAAGTCTACTTCCTTTGGGTTTTGACGATACTGGGTTGGTCATTGGTAAATATTTTGCCGGGTAGACTGTCTAAAAAATTTGGCCTTGCGGCTGAAAAGTTGATGCTTGCAGGCTACAATTTGATTGGAGATTCAATACTGCCTGCAAAGGGTGGCCCGGGGGGATTCCTGAGTAGAAGAGTGAATTTTGAAAAGATAGAAAAGGTTAAAAGGCACCAGGTTGACACCTATGAACGCCTACTGGCGGATCTGTTGCCCCTAAAGTTATTCATTACCGTCGAGGATAAAGGAAGTATGCGCGGATTCCCACTGATTCTACCCAAAAACAGAGCTAACGGGATATTAGAGTTTATCAGGTCAAAAGGTCTTTTGGTCAGATTTGAGCTGGATGATTCTGTTTGGGCGAGAAACCAAAAAATAATCTATCTGCCGCTTGGAATTCATATGACACAAAGAAAAGTGGAAGAAGTTTGCAGACTGACTAGGGAAGCGATTTTACGTAATTTTTAATAATTGTCATATAATACGCTTATGCTTGAAGCACGGAAAAGACCGATTGGAGTATTTGATTCGGGTCTTGGGGGTTTGACTGTTGTAAAGGAACTGACCCGTGTTTTGCCCCATGAAGACATAATTTATTTTGGAGACACAGCCAGAGTTCCTTACGGCACCAGAAGTGCAGAGATAATCCGAAGTTTTTCGGAGGAGAATACCCGTTTTTTATTGCAAAAGCGCGTAAAAGCCGTAGTGATTGCTTGTAACACATCTTCAGCCGTTGCAGCGGTCCACCTGAAGAATAAATTTAAAAACATCCCGATTTTTGAAGTTATTGAGCCGGCATCCATTGAAGCCACAGAAAAAGGTAAGAAAATCGGGGTAATCGGAACATACACAACAATCGGTAGTTTGGCTTACAACAAAAGTATTAAAAAACACCTAAAAAATGCAGAAGTTTTTGGAAGCCCATGTCCTTTGTTTGTTCCTTTTATTGAAGAAGGAGAAACTAAAGGAAAAAGTCTAAAAATAATGGCCGAAAAATACCTTAAGGGACTAAAAAAACAAAAAATCGACACACTAATATTGGGATGCACCCACTATCCGATAATTAAAGATGTCATAGAGGCAGTAATGGGTAAGGGTGTGACTTTAATAAATCCCGGTAAGTCTGTTACAGGGGAAATTTATAAGTTCTTAAAGGAAAACGACCTTCTTAATAACCAAAAAAGAAACGGTGACATAAAGTTTTTTGTTACCGATTTGACTGAGAGGTTTACCAAGGTAGCTGAAATGTTTTTAGGCAAAGGTATCAGGAAACAATTAGAGAAAGTGGAACTTTAAATGAAGAAAAAAACGAAAATTGTAGTTTTAATGGGTGGGAAGTCTTCGGAACATGATATTTCCGTAATATCCGGAAACGAGGTTGTCAAAAATCTAGATAAGAAAAAATATCTGGCTATCCCGGTTGTAATTTCGAAAGAGGGAAAAGGCTTTGATAGGATTAACAAGAATAAACCCGATATAGTCTTCATAGCGCTTCACGGCAAATTTGGGGAGGATGGTACTGTGCAGGGCATGCTAGAGCTTTTGGGTATTCCCTATACGGGATCCGGTGTATTGGCATCTTCAATAGGAATGGATAAGCTTATGTTTCGAAAATTAATGCATGCGGAAGGAATAACCTCGCCCGATTATTTTGTCGTTAACAAAAATGACAAAG
>Ga0075639_106_pt1 | contig 11396 bp, 8 predicted proteins | sample RifGroA1_FD_68391 | JGI IMG/M metagenome (GOLD analysis project Ga0075639, IMG submission 68391) | Microgenomates (Woesebacteria) bacterium GW2011_GWA1_41_7 | reverse complement strand
AGAAATAAGCGCAATTCCAAAAAGCAGGAAGTATGTTAGGAAAAATATAGGGGATGTAAAGCCCCCGGTTGTAAAAAGTAAGAGGGAAACGGCGAAAGAGAATACAAAAATATCAAAAACCACTCTTGAGGTAGGATTTAAAAACTTTTTCCTAGTTAAAAAAGAAACCATCATGTAAATAGCGACAATTATTCCTGAAATTTGAAGGCTGTATTCCGAAATTGGAGTTTTTGCAATAAAATAAGATAGTCCCAGGGCGAAAGCGGTGATGGCGCTATGAATAAGCGTTTTTTTTGACAGATTTGACATATGTGTCTTAAAAAAGTTTACGCTAAAGTGTTAAAATTGACAAATATGGACAACATTAAATACGACCACGCAAAAATCGAGAAGAAATGGCAGGATAGGTGGGAGAAAGAAAATATTTATTTTCCCGATCTGTCTCAGGCTAAAGAACATTTTTACAATCTTTGGATGTTTCCATATCCTTCTGCGGAGGGTCTTCATGCAGGACACACTTTTGCATCCACAGGTAGTGACGTGTTCGGAAGATTTATTAGAATGCAGGGAAAAGCTGTTTTTCAGCCGATCGGCTACGATTCTTTTGGAATCCACTCCGAAAATTATGCAATCAAAATCGGTGAAAATCCTAATGAGGTAGTTAAAAGGACAACCAAACATTACGAGGAGCAGATGAGATCACTGGGTCATGGATATGATTGGAGGCACACTGTGACTACTTCTGATCCTGATTATTATAGATGGACACAATGGTTATTTCTAAAAATGTGGGAAGCGGGATTGGCTTACAAAAAGTTAGCCACCGTGAATTTTTGTCCTTCCTGTAAAACCGTACTTGCCGATGAGCAGGTTATGACGCCGGCCCAGGCAGGCAAGGAACCAAAAGATGCCAATGGGGAAGTGGTCCCTGAGACACCGGAAACTAAGGTTTGTGAGCGCTGTGGAACCATAGTTGAGAAGAAAGATCTTGATCAATGGTTTTTCCGAATCACTAAATACGCGGATGATCTTCTTGAAGGCTTGGAAAAAATCGATTGGAGTTCCCGTGTCAAGCTTGCACAGAAAAACTGGATAGGTAAAAGTCACGGAATGCTCATTAAGTTTAAAATAGAGAATTCGGATGATGAGATTGAAGTGTTTACAACCAGGCCCGACACTTTAAACGCCGTAACTTTTATCGCCATATCCGATGAGGCTCTTTATAACCGGGAAAGTACCGAGAAAATAGGAGAGCCTACGGGTAAGTATGCAATAGACCCCCTAAGCGGAAGAAAGCTTCCCATTTGGAAAACCAATTATGTAGCGCCCGGATACGGAACGGGAGCGGTTATGGGTGTTCCGGCTCACGATGAACGTGATATGGAATTTGCTAAAAAATACCACTTAGATATAGTTCAAAAGGATCCGGATCAAAAGTTATGGAAAGAAATTGAGGACAAAAAATTTGGGTATCCCCACACAAATTTTCATCTTCGGGATTGGTTGGTAAGCCGTCAACGCTACTGGGGAGCGCCAATTCCTATGATAAATTGTCCTAAATGTGATTGGGTGGCTGTTCCGGAAAAAGAGTTACCAGTGCTTTTGCCAAATATATCAGACTATAAACCTGAAGGCACAGGGAAAGGCCCGCTTGCCAATCATAAGGAGTTTTATCAGGTTACCTGTCCGAAGTGTGGTGGTGATGCCACTCGCGAAACGGACGTTATGGATACGTTTGTGGACTCAAGCTGGTACTTTTTAAGATACCCCTCTTCAAATATTGAATCAGCGCCTTTTGACAAGGAGATTACAAAAAGATGGCTTCCTGTTGACCTGTATTTTGGAGGTGCCGAACATTCGGTTCTTCATTTGATGTACGCAAGGTTCGTCACCAAAGTGCTACACGATCTCAAACTATTGGATTTTGATGAGCCATTTCCCAAGTTTTTTGCGCATGGGTTAATGATTAAGGACGGAGTGAAAATGAGCAAAAGCAAGGGAAATGTGATCAATCCCGATCAATATGTATCTAAATTTGGTGCCGACACGCTTAGGCTTTATGTTATGTTTCTGGGGCCGATGGACGCTTCACCGGACTTTAGGGACTCGGGGATTGAGGGAATGCAGCGGTTTGTGGCAAGGCTTTGGAAACTGTTTAATGAAGCCTCAATCACTGATGGTCAACCGTCAAAAGAAGTGGCCCACAAGCTCAATCAAACAGTAAAGAAAGTGACGGAGGATATGTATAATTTTAAATACAATACGGCCATAGCTTCGATTATGGAGCTTATGAACACTCTTGAGGATAATAAGACTCGAAATCTTTCTGCCTCGATTCTAAAATCTTTGGCTTTACTTCTGGCACCTTTTGCTCCTCATCTGGCGGAAGAAATATGGGTCAAAATTTTGGGCCAGCCATTTAGTATCCATAAAGCAAATTGGCCAAAATATGATAATAGTTTGATAGGTAGTGATACAGTAACAATCATTATTCAAGTCAATGGAAAGTTGAGATCTCATCTGGTGGTCAGCAACAAACAGTCAACCAAAAAGGAAGACATAGAGACGCTTTCTAAAAAAGACGAAAATGTTGCAAAGTGGTTGAAAAACCACGGCATCAAAAAAGTAATTTTCGTTTCGGGGAAATTAATTAATTTTGTTATTTAGATAACCTTTTAAAATATGGAGGACTTGCCCCAAAAGTTTTATTTCGATGAGTTTCTTCAAAAATATCGTTATCACATTTTACTTATTTTACTGGGTCTGGTTTTGATTGGTGGTGGTTTTATCTTTCTTAAGAAGTCGTTTGGCGTACCATCGACAAAGGTTGAAATATTGCAGTCTGCGCAAAGTATAGAGGGGGACGGAGAGATTACCGCAGAAATATCGGGGGCTGTGATAAATCCCGGAGTTTATAAACTAAAAAACGGAAGTCGGATTGATGACCTATTAATTACAGCCGGTGGATTTTCAGAGGACGCTGATAGGGTTTGGGCGGAAAAATATCTAAATAGAGCAGCCAAATTAACCGATGGACAAAAGGTCTATGCCATTTCTCTTTCTGAGCAGTCGGAATCCTCGAGTGCTAAAAGCGGAGGAGGTTATCAAACCATATCATCCAATTTTTCATCCGATAGTAACAAATTTATTAACATCAATAGTGCCAGTGTTTCCGAGCTGGATTCTTTATCCGGAATTGGCCCTGTTTACGCCCAAAAGATCGTTGAACACCGTCCGTACTCAAAAACAGAAGACCTGGTTACGAGCGGGGTAATTACCCAAACATTATACGAAAAGATTAAAAATAGCATAACGACATACTAATTCTAAAAAAGTCCAAATTTGAAAAATATTGAGTTAATAAATGAAATACTTCCTCTGGATTTTTCTGATTGTTTTAATAACTTTTCGTTATTTTTCTACCCGTCCCGTTTATCAAAACGGTGACATCATCCGAGTAACTTCAATAATCTATTCGGATCCTACGATTTACGGCAATTATCAAACTTTTAACGCTGCGGAGTTAAAAGTTTCATTGCCGCTTTTTCCTGAAATATATTATGGCGATAGGGTTATCGTTGATGGGTTGGTTGATGATGGGAAATTGAGAAACGCAAAACTAATTTCTGTCGACGCTTTTGAGGGCTTTGGGTCGGGGATAAGGGAAAGGATAATTGATTTCTATCAGCAAACCTTGCCGCAACCAATGGCAGGACTTGTCTCCGGAATAACTTTAGGAAGTAAAAAAACGCTTACCGCCGAGTTTTGGCAAAATGTAAAAAATACGGGAGTAGCACATGTGGTTGTTGCATCCGGAACCAATGTTACCTTTGTTGTTTCTTTTGTTTTTGCGATATCCGCTTTGTATTTGCCGAGAAAAAAATCGATATTTATTGTTATATTAAGTATTATTTTATATCTCTTTATTTCAGGATTTGATGCCCCTCTTGTCAGAGCAGCGATAATGTCACTTCTTGCTTTTTGGGCACAAAGTTCTGGAAGACTTGTCACTGCCTGGAAAACCCTACTACTTGCGGCAGGTATAATGCTGGCGATCGAACCGGATTGGGTAACTGACTTGGGATTCATACTATCTTTCGTTTCTACGGCTTCGATCATGATTTTCGAAAAAAGAATCGCGAAATTTCTTGGTTTTCTGCCAAAATGGCTAAAGCAGGGTTTCTCGACTTCACTTTCTGCTCAAATCGGGGTTGCACCAATACTATTTGTGACTTTCGGCCGATTCAATCTTCTTTCTCCGTTAATTAACTCACTGGTTCTTTGGACAGTGCCTTATATTATGATTTTAGGAGCCTTGGGAGGAATGTTGGGAATTTTTCTGCCCTTTCTGGGTAGGGTAGTACTATATATATGTTATCCCTTGGCCTGGTTTTTTGCCAAAACGGTTTCTTTCTTTGCGTAGGTCAAGATATAAAATACGGAATTTACTAAAATATATGCGTTATTGGAAATTAGTGTTTACAGTGCTTCTTCTTGTTATTGCCGGAATCTTACTTGTAATATTTCAGTTTCCCGACAGGAACCTGCATGTCATTACCTGTGATGTGGGACAAGGGGATTCGATTCTGATCACTTATAACTCGACACAAATTTTAACTGACGGGGGACCGGGAAAAAGTGTTTTGACTTGCTTAGGTAAGTACATGCCATTCTATGATCGCGAGATTGAGCTGGTTATTTCGACACATCCCGACTCCGATCACTCCACAGGTCTTGTTAGCGTTCTCCAGGATTACACAGTTGATGAAATCTTAATAAACCCCGTTGATCCTGGCACTCAAGTATATAAAGCGCTAGTTTCTGAGGTAGGGGGTAGGGGTCTCCGTGTCATAAACCCGATATCAGGTATGAAGGTGGGGTTGGGTTTGATATATTTAGATATCATCAGCCCAAGCCAACAGTTACTAGATAAACTATCAGTAAAAGAAGAGGCGAGTAAGCTTGTCAAATACGAAATCGGTTCGGGGACTAACTTGTATTCGATTGTTTATAAACTTAGCTTCAAAAACTTTTCCGCGATGTTTACAGGAGACATGCCTCCTGAGGTTTCCGACGAATTATCAAAGTTGAGCGGGGCCGATGGTCTGGACTATATCAAAATACCGCATCATGGCAGTAGCAACGGCCTAACCGAAAATTTCCTCAAAGCATTTGATCCTGAAGTTGCGGTAATATCGGTTGGCAAAAATCCCTGGGGTTTTCCAAAATCTGACATTTTGGATATGTTAGCAAAGTACGATGTCAGGATTTATAGGACCGATCTAATGGGGGATGTCGAGTTGATTACCGACGGGGAAAAATATTGGATTAGATGAATTTACGGCCGGTTATACTTTTAGATTATATTTTTAATTTAACAAGTTTGGAAAAATACTGTTAAAATAAAATACCGACATGATGATAAGAGAAAAAATAACAGACGCAATAAAGAGAGCATCCGGTCTGGAAAAAGTAAATTTAGAATGTCCGGAAAACGAAGCCTTCGGAGACTATAGTTCAAATGTTGCACTTCAAGGAAAAAACCCAAAGAAAGATGCCGAAAGAATTATTGAGAAATTAAAAAAAGACGGGAAGTTGTCGGGCATTATCGAAAGAGTGGAAATTGCCGGGTCAGGTTTTATCAATTTTTGGTTAAAAAAGGATGTACTAATTGATGGTTTGAAACAGATTGATATGGCAAAATCAGATTTTGGAAAATCAGATGAAGGTAAGGGAAAAACTGTCATAATTGATTATTCATCTCCTAATATTGCCAAACCTTTTGGTATCGGACACCTGCGTTCAACTATTATTGGGCAGGCACTTTACAACCTTTATAAAAGTTTGGGTTATGAAGTGGTTGGCGATAACCATTTAGGGGATTGGGGAACACAGTTTGGAAAATTGATTTGTATGATCGAGACGGAAAAGCCAGAGGAGCTTTCCATAGAAAATTTAGAAAAACTCTATGTTGAGTTCCATAAAAAAGCAGAAGACAATCCTGAACTTGAAGAAAAGGCAAGAGAATGTTTTAAAAAACTGGAAGCAGGGGACCCTGAAACCAAAGCTATTTGGCAAAAATGTGTAGATATATCCCTCAAAGAGTTTGCCAAAGTCTACGATCTTTTGGGAGTCAAAACCGATTTTGCTTTCGGGGAGTCCTACTACGAGAGTGAGATGAGATCGATGGTGGGAGATTCCGGCATCAGAAGGCACTTAATTACAGGGGAAGAGGGGGCAATGGTAATTGATTTATCCCAATACGGCATTAAAACCCCATTGATGTTTCTAAAAAAAGACGGAGCAACCACTTACGCGACCCGCGATTTGGCAACCATCAAGTTTCGTACCAGAAAATGGGACCCTGACATTATCATTTATGAAGTTGGGGTAGAGCAGAACTTACATTTCAGGCAAGTTTTTGCTGCGGCAAGACTATTAAAATTGGTTAAACCTGAGGTTTTATTGGTGCACACTGCTCATGGGTTATATTTGGCTCCTGAAGGACAAAAATTTTCAACCAGAAAGGGAAATACCGTAAAACTGGAGGACGTTTTAAATGAAGCCGAAGCAAGAGCTGAGAAGCTGGCTCTGAAATCCGGTGAAGCTAAAAATAAAGATGAAATTGATAAATTGAGGAAGAGTGTGGGGATCGGCGCGGTAAAATACTTTGATTTAATGCACGCGACGGGAAGTAATGTTGTTTTTGATTGGGACAAAATGATGAATCTTGAGGGGAATAGTGGACCATACCTGCAATATACGGCCGCAAGAGCCAATTCGGTTATTGCAAAGGCAAAAGGCAAAGATCAAAAATTTGAAGCTATCAACAACCCAAACGAGGAGGAATTGTCCATACTCAGAAGTTTGATTAAATTCCCCGAAATAATTAAGGATTCTGCCGACAGATACGCACCCAACCTTCTTTGTAATTATCTTTACAGTCTGGCGCAAAAATTTAACGGATTTTATGGTAAACATAAAATAATAGATTCGGAAAATGAAGAGTTCAGACTGGCTCTTGCTTTCGGAGTAATGCAAGTACTCAAAAATGGACTTAAAATTCTGGGTATTGAAACACCTGAACGCATGTAATCCCGTTTAGATGTGGGTATTGAAGACTTTCCGAAACTGAACTACAATCTTTAGACACGAGATGGACTACAAACTTCACAAATTGGAATCTGGACTTCGGATCATGACAATCCCAATGCCCTCTCTTGAGTCCGTAACTGTCACGGTCTGGGTTAAAACAGGCAGCAGAAATGAAGATGAAAAAGTTGGTGGAATAAGCCACTTCCTCGAACACATGGTCTTTAAAGGTAGTAATAAACGTCCGACTGCAAGAGACATTTCCGAGGCAGTTGATGCGATGGGTGGGGAATTCAATGCAGGCACAAGCAAGGAATGGACCAATTTTTACATTAAAGCAGGGAAACAAAATTTGGAGAAAGCAGTAGACATCCTTTCAGACATGGTTTTAAACCCTTTACTTAAAAAGGAAGAGATTGAAAGGGAAAAGGGAACAATAATCCAAGAAATCAGGATGTACGAGGATACCCCCATGATGCATATCGGGGATGTTTTTGAAGGGCTTGTTTTCAATGGGAATCCGTTGGGGCGCGATACTGCCGGAAATGAAAAAACAGTAAAAGGAATTACCAGGGATGATTTTATAAGTTATAGGAAAGCTTTTTACTATCCGGAAAACATGCTTATTACTATCGCAGGGGGGATAACTGAAGATACGGCGATTAAATTAGCAGAAAAGTATTTTGTAAACTTGACACCTCGGAAGGCGGATACCAAATTAGCATCTATAAATTTTAAATCAAAGCAAAAAAGCCCCGAATTTAAGTTGCAGAGCAAAGAAAGTGAACAGGCTCATTTGATCATGGGTTTTACAGCTGAAGGTAGAAACTACGAGGGTAGGTTTGCTCAAAGCCTTCTTTCGGCCATCTTGGGGGGAGGAATGAGTTCGAGGATGTTTATAGAGGTCAGGGAACGACGTGGCCTTGCATATTCAGTTAGAACCAGCATGGAGCGCTATCAGGAAATTGGCTATATCGGGACATATGCCGGTGTAAATGTAAAAAAGACCGACGAGGCAATTAAAGTCATGATGGATCAATGCTATGGCTTGGTGTCAAATGCAAAATACAAGGTATCAGTTTCCGAACTGGAAAAGTCTAAAGGGCTTGTAAAAGGACATCTAGCTTTGGCGCTTGAGGATACCAGGGACGTAAGCGACTTTTTTGGTGGCCAGGAGCTTCTCGAATCCGAAGTTATGACGCCGGAGCAAATATTTAAGATGATAGATAAAGTTACGATTGACGATATTTATTTGGAGGCAAAGAAACTTTTTGTGCCGGAACGCATCAATTTAGCCATAATTGGACCTTTTAAAGATAGAGAGAAATTTGTACAATTGATAAGGTAAGTAATATATAAATTCCTGACAGAATTTATATAACATTTGCAAGCAAATATTATGGAAAGGACAATAGTTTTAATAAAACCGGACGGTCTCCAAAGGGGTTTGGTGGGGGAGATTATGCACCGCTTCGAGAGAAAAGGCCTCAAACTGGTTGGAGTCAAAATGATAAGATTGACGGACGATATCCTTGAAAATTGGTACTCACACCATAAAGATAAGCCATTTTTCGCAACACTCAAAAGCTTTATGGAATGGACGCCTGTTGTGGCAATGGTTTGGGAAGGCGTTGAGGCCATTGCAGCGGTAAGGAAAATTGTAGGCATTACTAAGGCTCGTGAGGCTGAGGCAGGTTCAATTAGGGGAGACTTTGGTATGAGTGGTTCACAAAACATTATCCACGCTTCTGATTCGAGCGAATCCGCTGAAAAAGAACTGGGTTTAATCTTTAACGGCGATGAAATCTTTGATTACGACAGTGCGACAGACCTTCTGATTTACTCCAAAGAAGAAGTAGGGAAGTAAACCCTCACCTTGAGTCGGGGTGCTGGGAATTGAACCCAGTGTTTCTACGTCCCGAACGTAGCGTGATACCGATTCACCACACCCCGGTGTCAATAAGTGCCCCTGGAGGGAATTGAACCTCCATCTTACCCTTAGGACGGGTCTGCTCTATCCGTTGAGCTACAGGGGCGGTTATCTTTGAAATTATATCACGAAGCTGAGACTATTTTACGGTTAGAGTGTAAAGATTCGGAATAGAGTCGGTGGAGCCTAAATTGGTCAAAATGAGGAGTTTGGTTGTGTTTGAGAATGGAAAAACAGACGGTGCCACATATGATCCCGAGTAAATGGCTTGCCTGTTTGTCCCGTCATAATCCATAATGACAGTCTGGCTTGAACCGGCCCAAAGCAGGTGTCTGCTTGAAGACATCCATCTTAGCGCCGGAACTTCAAGGCTATCGTTGTTATCAATAGTAACTATCTGATCACTTATCAAAAAGTTACGGTCTTCTTTTATATCATAAACATAAGTGTGTCCCGGCTCGATGTTCCTATGCTGAGTTTGAGTTGAGGCTCCGGGGAGTGGTTTTACTAAATCATCGGGGAGTGTGGCGGAATCGCTGGCCGTATAGGCAATCATGTTACTGTCGGGTGAAAAAATAAATGCAGATGATTTTCTGGCCAATACGTCACTAAGTGTAGGAGGTAAGTTTCTAATTAGGCTTTGATTGGTTTCCTCTTTTGTCAACTTCCATTCGGCAAGAATATCATCTGCGGTGGATGATATATTTACTCTTTGATTTTGGGATATAAATGATCCTGTATCTATCACAAATATGCCTTCCGATACTGTTAATAGTAGTTGTCTTGAATCCGGAGAAAAAATGTATGTAGCATCTGTCATGTCCCCGTCAGCAATTCTTTTCGATCCTGAATTGAACCCTAGAGGTAGACTGAAAGTGTCAAGTATCCAAAGACCGGTCTTATCGTCTGATAAGTCCCTCGAAGGAAGGACACTGTAAACGATTTTACTTCCGTCTTCAGACATTACTACGTTGGTTGCTCCGGATAACGTTGCAGGGGATAGGGAAGGCGCGGTTTTAAAAAGCGATACGTTAGCTTGGGTTACTATTTCTTTTTCTATGGTCATGCGTTTGTACCAGGTAAAGAAGCCGTCTTTCTTGATTTCTATATCATAAGTTCCGGGAACAATTTCAGTAGTTGTTGGAGGTGCAAAATCAGAATTTAGCTCTAATGCCCACTGAAGAGTTTGTCCCATTTCAGCAACAGCAATACCCTGCTTTGCATATTGAGTTGTCTGTCCCTCAAGACCTTTTAAATCTGCATGAATTGAGTTAAGTCTACCATGTAAACTTCCGGCAGTTCCTATATTTATAGGAGGTTCAGTGCCAAAGCCTACAAGATCCACAAGAGGATACTCATAGTAAAAAATTATATCATCAAAATAATATGTTCTACTATTGGTTAAATCTTCAAATGAAATCCTATTTATAGTTGTAGGTTCATAAGAAGCTCCAGTTGCAGAAGGTGCTGGAAAAGATTCCGTATTGTCTGAATCTAAATCAATAATTGTATCTGTGTATTTATCTTTAGGAGAAACAGTCCACTCTTTATAATTAGTAGCTTCTGCAGCACTTCCCCAGATTTTGAAAGTAAAGTTAGCAGTTCCAGAGTCTACTGTAGCTTTAAAAGAAATATATCTTAACTTTTTTGGAAAAGGATATTGAAAGATAGAGTTATCTATTGCAGCTTTGATCTGATTTGTTGCATTTGTAACAACACCTTTTAGACTTTTAGCCCCCCTTAATGGGGCCGTTGTTTCAAGAGTTCTAGTTACAGCAGTTGTTGTCCAAATAACTTGGAGGGCTGTGCTATCTGCGTAGGACTCAAAATTATCAAATAATCTAGAAGTTGTAGAAAGATTAACTGCGTTTAAACCTCCCGGGTTAAATTGAGGGTTAAATAAAGTTTTCCACGAAATTTGTCCTTGATTACTCATAGTTATTTACTCCTAGATTCCCCAGATTTCACCAAAGACAGTGGGGGCTTCACCTGTATATCTGTTTACAAAAGAAATATTTTTTCTAATATTACAACCTGACTTCCACCAATCAGTTCCAGCCCTAACTAATCTTCCAATGGTAGAACTAGAAGTCAATGTCCTATCACTTCCATAAGCGATATAAATATCTCTATCAGTATAAAAAGTATATCCTCTAAAAACCCGCAAAGGAGGTCTCCTTCTACTAGAGGAAGCATGAGAAGCCCCATCCCAAGAATAAAGCAAACCTTGCGCTCCATCGCAATAAGTAGTAGCAGAACCATTAAGTTCTATTTGTAATCCGTCCACATAAAAATCAGTGGTGTGTTGAGTTGCTGTAACAATATATACTCTCATTGGCTCAGAAACAACCGACGCTGTATATGAAACAATTAA
>Ga0075639_147_pt1 | contig 12973 bp, 15 predicted proteins | sample RifGroA1_FD_68391 | JGI IMG/M metagenome (GOLD analysis project Ga0075639, IMG submission 68391) | Microgenomates (Woesebacteria) bacterium GW2011_GWA1_41_7 | reverse complement strand
ATGTAAAATAGCTGCTTTTGTGCTCAAAAGTATTCCAGCCTTTCCAGGCTGCCACGACAGTTTCTTCAACAACCTCCTCAACCTCTGATTCACGGGCTCCCATCCTTTTCATTACAAACTTAGTTAAAGGTAGTGCCAGTTCTTTGTAAATTTTTTCGAATTGCACGGTTATAGATTATAATATCACCAATGCAAGAAAGAATTAATATATGGGGCAAACAAGGCTGTGAACTCCCGAGCGGAAAGCTTTGTAATGCCTGTTGTGTGCTACCCAACATTGAACTCGATGGGCAGCTGGTTTCGATTACGAAACCTGAAAACTCACCCTGTCCACATTTAAACGATAGCTCCGGTAAAAAGGGGGAGGGATGTGGCCTACATCAAAAAGGTAAACCCGGAACTTGTGAATCCTGGCACTGCAGTAGTCTCAGGACATCTGATAAGGTTAACTATATCGCCCAGGAGCTTTCGCTTGGGTTAGTAAGCGAGACAGAAGCCCTAGCAGTTGCAGGTGAATCAATCAGATCTCTACTTATAGATACCGCAAAAAGGATATCAAAAATTACTACCGGAAGAGAACTGATAGTAAGAGACCTTGATGAGCCATGAAAAAGTCAAACGTTTTAGTCTCGGCACCGGGTAAATTAATGCTTTTTGGTGAGCACGCCGTTTTATACGGGAATCCTTGTATCGTAACGGCGGTTGACCAAAGAGTGTACGTTAATGTTGAAAAAGTCGGGGGGGAATCTATTAAAATCAACGCCCCCGAGCTTAAAATAGATAATTATTCCATAAAAGTGTCTGATTTGGGTGGTGTTGATTACCCAAAGGAGGTCAAATTTGTTCTCAAAGCAATTGAGGTTTTCTTCAAGAAATACAAAATAGTATCAGGACTCAAAATTGACACGAAAAGTGACTTCTCCAGTTTGTTTGGTTTTGGAAGCTCTTCCGCAGTAACGGTTTGCATGGTTAAGGCATTATCAAAGATTTTTGATATAGAAGTAGATAATAAATCTCTGTTTGATATATGTTTTAAGGTTGTTTTAGAAGTTCAGGGGGTAGGATCCGGTTTTGATATTGCTGCTGCAGTTTGGGGTGGTACGATATATTTTGTGAGGGGTGGAAAAGTAATAAAACCTCTTAAAATTTCCCGATTACCATTAGTTGTCGGATATACGGGGATTAAAGCAGATACAACAACTTTAGTTCAAAAGGTGGCTAAACTTTATAAAAGTCACGAAAAGAAAATTGGCGAAATTTTTGCTTCAATAAGGGTAATTGTAGAAAAGGCAAAAATAGCCTTGGAAAATACAGATTACTTGAAATTGGGCGAACTTATGGATGAAAATCAAAAACTTCTGGAAGACCTCTCTATAAGTAGTATAGAGCTTGGAAGTCTGACAAAGGCTGCGAGACGGGCCGGGGCACTTGGTGCTAAACTTTCCGGTGCAGGAGGGGGGGACTGTATGGTTGCCTTGGCAAATAAATCAAAAACTGCAAAAATAAGAGAAGCAATTGAGAAATCTGGCGGAGTTATTATTGATGTCAAATTTAATACGGAGGGAGTTAGAATAGAAAAATGAAGGTTGTTGTACGGGCACCGTCAAATATTGCATTTATTAAATATTGGGGCAAAAAAAACGAGAAGTTGAGAATTCCTGCCAATTCCTCAATTTCCATGAACCTCTCTGATGCATATACGGAAACCTCAGTAGAGTTTAAAAAGATTTTGTCTGATGATCTGGTAATTATCGATGGTAAAAAAATTGACGGTAAGGAAAAAGAGAGGATTGGCAGACATCTCAACTTGATTCGAAAAATGGCAAGAATTAATTTTTTTGCTGAGGTTTTAAGTAAGAATAACTTTCCCAAAGGTGCGGGTATAGCATCTTCAGCTTCGGGTTTTGCCGCCTTAACCCTGGCAGGTGTAAAAGCTGCCGGCCTTAATCTTTCAGAAAAAGAGCTTTCGGTTCTTGCAAGACTTGGTTCGGGTTCCGCATGCCGTTCGATCCCTGACGGATTTGTTGAGTGGAAAAAGGGTTCCAAAAGCAGCGATTCATATGCTTATTCTTTAAAATCTCCTGAATATTGGGATATTAGAGACATAATAGTGGTGGTAGGCGAAAAATCCAAAAAAGTTGGCTCAACTGAGGGACACAAAGAGGCTACCAGCAGTCCTTTTTATAAAGCGAGAATTTCGGAGATGGATAAAAAGATCGCAGACATCAAATTAGCACTAAAAAATAAAGATTTTACGAAATTTGGAAGAATCGTTGAGGAAGAAGCTATTAATATGCACACGGTAATGATGACCAGCAAGCCCCCGCTATTTTATTGGTTGCCTAAAACTTTAGAAATTATGCAGTCAATCACCACCTGGAGGGAAGCGGGCTTAGAAACGTATTTTACGATTGATGCCGGCCCTAATATTCATGTTATATGCCGGTCCAAAGATGTCAGAAAAGTAAAAACAAAACTCGAAAAGATTCAGGGTGTCAAAAAAATTATAATTAATAGAGTCTCAAAAGGAGCCCGTATTGTGAAATGAAAAAAAGAGCAAAACCAATTGTCCTAGTCGATGAAAAAGATGCCGTATTAGGGTTTGGTGAGAAATTTTCTACCCACAAAATCCCGGTTCCACTGCATAGGGCAATATCAATAGTAATATTTAATGCCGACAAAATGCTCATTACTAAAAGAGCAGCCACAAAACCAACCTGGGGTGGGGTCTGGAGCAACGCAGTTTGTACACATCCATACCCCGAGGAAAGTTACAAGGAGGCTGCAGAAAGAAGGATCTATGAGGAACTCGGTTTTAAAACCCCACTCAAAGAAGTTTTCATTTTTACCTATCAAGCTGAAATGGATGACAAACAGTGGGGAGAGTGTGAACTTGACCACGTTTTTGTAGGAAATTATGACGGCCAGCTTAGTCCAAACCCTGAGGAAATAGATGATTATAAATGGATTGAGGTTAAGAAGCTTAAAAAAGACTTATTAAAAAGTCCCCGGAAATACACCCCATGGTTCAAATTAATTTTAGAGAAATTTTAATATTCTCTTTCCAATATAAAATTTATGAGTTCTTTTAATTCGGTTCTGGCAGGCTCGTGAGACAGGAAACCCAGTTCTTTATCGAATATATTCCTGGCAAGGTCTTTCATTTTCTTGGCCAGATTTATTGTGTACTTTTTACCTTTGGTATTAGCCAAGGTGATTTTTCCCTCTTTTTTATCCTGTTCAATATCGAGAATGTCGTCGACCAACTGAAAACAGCGTCCCAGGTAAAGCCCGAAATTTGTAATTTTATCAATTTGGGTGGAAGTGGCACCGGCAACTATCGCGCCAAGGCGCATCGGTCCTGCAATTGAATAATAAGCACTTTTACTGTCAGCAATAAACAAATATTTTTTATCAGTAATGTCTTTAATTTTGTTATTGGTCCAGATTTGTTCGACTGCCTGGCCAAGAACGGTGTGCATTAAAATTCTATAAAACTCATCGCTTATTTCTTTTGAAGAAAGATCATTAATTACTTTCCACATAATAGTATTAACTGCGTCGCCGGCGTTTATGGCAAGCTCAGCCCCATGGAGTTTATGAAGGGTTGGTTTTCCGCGTCTCGTTTCAGAATTATCTTCGATATCATCATGAATCAGTATCCATTCTTCCGAAAGCTGCATGGCGGCAGCGGTGCTCAGTGCCTGAGACGCACGAGTTCCCATAGCCCGGGACGTGAGAAGCACTAAAGTGGGGCGTAAGTATTTACCTTTTCTTTCCGGGTAGTCGCGGTTTATTTTCCAGTATAAATCTACCTCTTTTTTGTAGTCTTTGGGTATTCGGAATTGACTGGGGTAGGTGGGGTCTTCCAAATACTTTCTGATTTCCGGCCAGACCGTTTCTTTGGTTTTTTCAAGCGTATCTTGTACCATGAACAACATATTATACCTCACATCACTCTTTGGTGTGCTATAATTTTGACCATGGCGGGTGAGATTTTACTTCCGGAAGGTACAAATGTTCCCAATCATATTGCTATTATCCTTGACGGTAACAGGCGTTGGGCAAGAGCTCGAGGTTTACATCCTTGGCAAGGGCATAAAGCCGGGTATAAAGCAGTAAAAGAACTGGCTCATGTTTCAAAGCAGTTTGGTATCCACACTTTTACAATTTGGGCTTTTTCTACGGAGAATTGGGACAGACCAAAGGAAGAAATAAACGAACTTTTTAAGCTTCTGAAGAAGGGTTTGAGAGATTTTGAGAAAGAATGTCACAAAAATCGTACGCGCCTTATACATTTAGGTCGTAAAGACAGGTTTCCCAAGGAGTTATCCGACGAAATCGTCAGAGTCGAGAGCGCAACCCGTGAATATGACGAACATATTATAAATTTAGCCTTGGATTACGGTGGAAGGGACGAGATATTAAGAGCCGTAAGAAAAATTGTGGAAGATGGTGTGACTCCCAATAAAATTGACCAGCCATATCCATACCCCGATCTTTTTATAAGAACTTCAGGTGAACAGAGGACAAGCGGACTTCTTCCTTGGCAGATGACATATGCGGAATATTTTTTTGCAACTGAACATCTTCCGGATTTTACCCCAGAAAAGCTAAAAGATGCGATTTTGGATTTTAGCCGCAGAAGAAGAAGATTTGGGGGTAATGACACAGTCGAGCACTTTAAATTTGATCCTAAAATTACTGCCAACCTTGAGCTTTCCTGGTGGAGGCTTTCCAAAATCCCTGATGGGGTAAGGTTTAAGGATTATGCAATGAAACATCTCTGTGAGCAATATGGCATTTCCAAGGAGTTGGCAAAAGAGGCCGTTAAATATTTTGTAGAAGCGATTATAGAAGAAAAAGACGATAAGTGGGATTTGGCTAAAGATAAAATGAGAGAATTTTACGGGCTCATCAAAGACGAAATTAAACTCGCATTCGAACCTAAAATAGTTGCTTCAATGGAGGTGGATTTTAATAGGAAAATGAGAAATAAAGATAGTATGGCCATAGCCTCCGATGCAGAGGCTTTGGCGACAGAACATTTGGCGGAGGTTTACAGAATTTCACTTCTTCAAGCGGCCAAAGCTGCACATCTCAGAGTATTGGCCGGTGTGGAAAAGAATTTAGCCCTCGCCGGAATGGGGGAGGAGCATTGGAAAAAAGCAGAAGATTACCTTCATATGTACTATAGCGCCATCAAAGAACGTGTAGCATAAATTCAATTTTGAGTTCGTCACTGTTTATTGAATAAATACCTATCGACACTGTTGCACAAAACTTTGTTGCCTTTTGACAAAAAGGTAAGAAACTCCATATTGACATCATAGATACCTTTTGTTGCCTTTTGACAAAAAGGTAAGAAACTCCATATTGACATCATAGATACCTTTTGTTATCTTCTGACTAGGAAAGATTGATCTCAGGCAGGAAACAATATATAAATGGATCAAAATAACAAAAAGAGACTCAAGTTAGAAGATCTTCCGGATTTATTAACTGTTCGTGAGGTAAGCGAGCTTCTTAGAGTATCTCCTTTGACGATAAAAAGATGGGGTAAAAGAGGTAAGCTTCCGGCTATCCGCATCAACTCCAGGGGTGATAGGCGTTACAAGAAGGAAGCTGTGCTTTGGCTTCTTGGTATGCAAAGCAAAGAAGAATAAGTAGTGTTCTTAATCCAATTTAATTTGTAAGTTCCAAAAATGTGAGTATAAAGAATCTTTTTTGGCTATTAAACTTTCATGCGTTCCCATTTCCTTAATTTTACCCCGTTCCATAACGACAATCTTATCTGCTCTCATAATAGTTGAAAGCCGGTGGGCGATAATAATGGTGGTTTTTCCGGCACGAGCTTTCCAAAATGCGTCCTGAATCAGTTTTTCGGACTCGGAATCCAGTTGGCTTGTAGCCTCGTCAAAAACAACAATATCGGGATTACTTAAAATCATTCGGGCAATTGCCAAACGCTGTTTTTGGCCTCCGGAGAGCTTTACTCCACGCTCTCCAACTTCTGTTTCATACTTTTTTGGAAGACTCTGAATAAAATTGTCAATATTTGCAAGTTTAGCAGCCTCGCGGATTTTTGCTAAAGTTGGATTATTGGCGGCGTAACCAATGTTATATGCAATGGTATTATTAAATAGTATAGGTTCTTGGGGAACAGTTCCGATAAACCCTCTTAAAGTATCTTTAGTAAAATCGTTAATATTTATGCCGTCAATTGTAATGCGACCCGACGATAAATCGAAAAATCTCATCAGAAGTTTAACCAAACTGGTTTTTCCGGAACCGCTTCGTCCAACAAGAGCCACAGATTGACCTTGTTCAATTGTCAGGTTAATTCCATTGATAGCACTTTTGAACCTGTTTTGGTATGCGAATTTAACGTTCTTAAATATGATTTCGCCATAAACATGATCAACTTTTACAGGGTTTTCCGGATCTTTTACGTCAACCTGGTGGTCCAGCAATTCAAAATACTTTTTGATATCAGCCAGGTTTGTTGATATTTCTCTAAGTCCGTAGATTAGATCAAAAAGTTTGGGAAAGAACATGCTTACGTAGCTGATTATTAATACAAAATCTCCAATCCCTATTCCGCCTTCCTTTATTAGATTTAAGGAAAAGGCCAGCACCAGAAAAACGGAAATATTTACAAGGGAACCGATACTCATGTCAATCATTCTATAAGTCCAAAAATGCCTCCAAAGAAACTTTTTCCAAGTTTTGAAGGTGTTTTTAAGACGATTTTGCTCCCATCCCTCCTTGGCAAAGAGCTTAACGGTCTCATAATTTATAAGGTTGTCGGTGATAATTCCCGATATTTGATCTTCCCATTCATTAAATTCGTTACGTGTTTTGATGTTGTAGCCTGCCAAATATTTAGTTGCTACCAGGGTTAGTAGGAAGGAAACCAGGAATATAAGCACAAACCTATAATCGATTTGTATAAAAAAGTAACCCATGACGGCAAATCCAATAACAATTTCCCACATTCTTTGGTTGAGTCGTTCATAAAGACCCCAAAAAGCATTATCTCCACGTTTGAAAGCGCTAATTAGAGCTCCTGTGCTTTTCCCTGAATGGAAGGAAATATCCAGTTCCTGAACATATTTAAATATTGACCTTCTAATATCAATAGACGTGTCGACTGCAACAATATCACCCAATAAGTACTTGAGGTTGCCGAATACAAGACCGGCAAACTGGGTAGCAATATAAATTAATATCAGCTTATAGAGTTGGTCGAAATCACCGGTCTGCAGGGTATTTACAAACAGCTTGAAAAAATAGGGAGTAATAAGCTCAAACACGTAAGCAAAGGTGGTAGCAATCATTGCCAAGATGAACCACCACTTATGTTTCCATATAAACGAATAGAATCTTTTGATAATTTTTAACATTTTTTATAAGACGCCACAAAACCCAGTTTGGCAAGCTTAGAGCTATAGCCTTACGGGGGGATTTGGGTGGCGAAGCTTATTATAAGCTCAATCCAAGTTTGTATTCAAGATGTACCCTCGGATTGGTGTAAGATTTGAACCTGTACGTAGAGATTTTTAAGTCCCTCTATGTTACAATATACGTACTTTCAATAAGATTAATTCCCATGCGAAAAATATTCGGCCTACTCTTTTTTATGGTCATTCTCTTAGCCTCATCAGGCTTTCTGCCTGTTTCGGCAGTAACCCCCAGTCCATCACTCAGTCCAACACCGACGGCAACTTTGGAACCCACCCCGGGTGTGCCTCCGGTTGATATTACGCAAAAAAGTACGGAATCATTGGGCCCCCTGGAGAAGCTTTTTAACCCTGTTAAATATGCAATAAGGGGAGCTGTGGAGGCCGGAGTGCCGGCAAATACATTAGTTCTCCTCCTCCTTTTACCGATAGTCACGTTTGTTGTTGCGTTTTCGCGTAATGTTGTAGGTATCCGCGGATTTGGTATTTTCCTTCCGGCTGCACTATCTGTAGTATTTGTGGCAACAGGGCCGGTCGTGGGAATAGGCCTTTTTTTGGTGATAGTTGCTGTTTCAACCTTGATTCGTATGATACTACGAAAATTAAAAGTAAAATTGCAGTATCTTCCCAGAATGTCATTTATCCTTTGGGCAGTGGTTATTGCCGTTTTGGGGGTTCTCTTTTTGGCGCCGATTTTAAACTTCCCGGCTCTTGCAAATGTTTCAATTTTTGCCGTACTTGTTCTGATCCTTTTGGCGGAGGAGTTTAGCAGAGTCCAACTTGGAAAGAGTGCGAAAACCGCGGTTAATCTGACCTTTGAAACCTTGATCTTATCTTTGATATCCTATTTTTTCCTAACCCTGGAACCGCTGAGGAAGTACGTACTTTTAAAACCTGAGGCTTCACTGACTATGGTTGCAGTAGCCGACCTTATACTCGGAAAATACACTGGCCTTAGGGTTATGGAATTTTACCGTTTCAGAAAACTCATCAAAAGCTAGTAAGAATAAGCCACTATGAAAGTTTCAACCATTCTTGGTCTAAACGCCCGTACTCAACTCTTTGCGTATAAATATAACACTAAGCGTGGTAAAAACATTGCTGACAGTAAAATCCAAACGGCGAGAGTATTAAAAAAAGCGGATGTGCCACACCCCAAAATATATAAGAAGTTTACAGATCCAAGAGACGTGCTTGCATATAATTGGGATTTCCTACCGCCAAAATTTGCTTTGAAACCCAGTCGTGGAATGGGTGGAGAGGGAATTATTGTTGTTAAAAGACGGTTAAAAGACGGCAGGTGGTTGAGTACACAAAAAGAGAGACTTACAATTGACGATTTAAAGCTACACACACTGGATATTCTGGAAGGTGCATATTCAATGGGTAACGTTCCTGATGTTGGCTTTATTCAGGAATACGTAGGAAGGGCAAAAGTTTTTAGGAGATGGGCATATCGCGGCACTCCGGATATTCGCGTAATTGTTTTTAATAAAATTCCCATTATGGCCATGTTAAGACTTCCCACTAAAGAGTCCGGAGGTAGGGCAAACTTACATCAGGGGGCCTTGGGAGTTGGTGTTGATATTGCTACAGGAATTACCACAAAAGCGATCTGGCATGGCGAAGAAATTGTATTCAAACCCGGAACGGAGCTCAAGCTTCGAGGAATTAAAATACCCGGTTGGAGTTCTATTCTTGAGACAGCCGTTAATGCCCAGGACGCCTCTGGATTGGGTTATGCTGGGGTAGACATAGTGGTTCATCCCGACAAAGGGCCAATGGTTCTTGAGCTCAATGCCCAACCGGGTCTTCAGATACAATTGGCCAACATGGAAGGTCTGAAGAAACGACTGGAAAGAGTTGAAGATTTAAATGTAGTTGATAAAGATCATGGAGTTATGATTGCCAAGGCTCTTTTTGCAGGAAGATTTGAGAACAGAAAAGCCTTGGAAGAGGGAATCAAAACAATAAAAAATGACGAAATAATTAAAGTAATACTTCCCAATAGGCGAAAAGTAGAGGTTGTTGCGAAAGTTGACACAGGAGCATGGAGAAGTTCAATCGATAAAACTTTCGCCGAGAAAAACGGGCTTTTGAAAGGCAACAATATTCTATGGACAAAAGTGTTTAAAAGTTCATTAGGATCTGAAGAAAGATCTGTAATCAACCTCAGTTTTTATCTGGCAGGGAGAAGAATAAACACAATAGCTTCGGTTGCAAACAGGAAAGGACTTAAGCGAGTGTGTATAATAGGCAGACGAGATCTTCAAGGATTCTTGGTTAAAGTAGAAGATACCGCTTGATAAATGCAAAAAATATTAATTTTGGTAAATAGGACTTATTCGAACAAAAACAGTTTCTATGATGGACTCAGGAATTTAATGCCTTCAGATGTTACAGTTGATATTGCCCATTTTGAGGACATAACAATAGATATTGATGGTAAAAATACATCAATATCCATTGACGATAAATCGGTACTTGATTATGATTTGGTCTATTTTAGAGCCCATAATTCCCACATTTTTTTGTTATAAAGGGAATATTTTGAAAAGTGCACCCAAGATAGTAGAAAAGTTCGGTTTACCGCTTGTCGCCAAGGATCTTTATTCACAAAGAGGAATTGGAGTCCATTTGGTAAAGACAATCAAAGATTTTGATGATCTGGTTACCAGATTTCCCAATAATAAATTCTTATTTCAAAAGTTTATAGAAAAGAAGGAGGAATTCAGAGTACTTGTGGTGGGTGATCAGGTGGGTTCTTACGAACGAAAAACATCTATGGATCCCAACGAATTTAGAAATAATGTCTCTTTGGGTGCAAAGGAAGATTTTATAGACATTTGCGAAATTGCCGAGGATGTTAAGGATATCTCGATCAAGTCTTCACGGATACTTAAAATTGAAATTGCGGGTGTAGACGCGGCAGTAGACACAAACGGTAAGGTATGGCTATTGGAAGTAAATAGAGGCCCCGGTTTTACTTATAAAGCTCGTTGATTTTGGTATTTTTGAAACAAGGGGGTGAGTAATGAGGAAAAAAGTAGGAATTTGTTTCTCAAAGGAACTTCAGGGAGAAACACCACTTTCTCACATCGTAGGGAAGCTGGACGTCTACATAAGGTTGTTGAAATTAATGGAGGTCGAAGGTTGGGATGTTTATATTCTGACACGTAAAACTTACTCCGGAGATGGCATCTTCGAAGGCGGTTGGTGCTTTGAAGAGGGTGGTTTTAAGTTAGTTAAAGATAAACTTAAAATGGATGTTGTTTACGACAGGACCGGAGGTATCGATTTTCCTATTTCCGGCGACTCTCTTGAGGTGATAAATGAGAGGGAATTTAAAGTCCTCGCGTGGGATAAATGGGCAACTTTTAAAGCAATCGGTAAGTACATGCCACAAACCTTATTGGTTGAAGAAAAAAAAGACTTAGCTAAAGTTCTTCCGGAAATAAAAAGTGACACGGTGGTATTAAAACCGGTTAATGGTCTTAAAGGAATTGGTATATACATAGGTCCGAAAGAAGGGGCAACTGGGTTCGAATTTAGTAAAAAATATCCCCGATATGTCTGGCCAATTTCCAAAGTTATGATCAAAGGAGTTATTTCCTATTTCTCCAACAGTCGCGACAATAAGCGGGAAGTATTCTCTTAGATCCGGTAACTTTTCCAAAGCACTCTGCAGTTTTGAAAGCCGCCCTTTAAATTCCGAACTAGTTGGGCAGTAAAATGCATCTTCGGGCTCTTTAGGAGCCCCCAACATCCACTCTGTTGCTAAAGCAAAAATATCCCTTTTAAATAGCTCCAGGTCTGTTTGTGGGTAATAGCGGTGACCGCCCTCACTCCTTTTGGCAGGAAGTTTTCCGCTCTTGTCCCACCGCCTAAGTGTATCGATGGAAAAGCCCAAGTACTTGGCCGCCTCGCTTATGTTCAAATCTTTATCAGCCATAAATCTATGCAATATTTATACCATAATGACCAAATCTATGCAACATTCATTGAAATCTATGCAAACAGGGTTAAATAAGGGCCAAATACCAGTTACGTATGGGCTTTTCGGGCGATAAAATGCAGACGCTCCTGGTTCAAACCGGATTTTGTCGCTCCCACTTCCTTTTTGTAGAGTAAAATTTCCCAACCGTCATATATATCCAAAATTTCATCGTTGTTAAAATAGAACCCCCTACTTACATCAAACTCACCCTTATTTGTAAAAGCAACGACCAGATTTAAACCTCCAACATTTGTTTTGCTCTTCATTTGATTGATTAATCCCTTTGCTGCCTTTGGTGAAAGAAAATGCAAAGTAAATAAAGTTATTATATTGTCATATTCCTTTTGAATTTTATATTCATTCAGATTAGAAACCACACCGTCGACATTCAAAAATTCCTTGGCCGCCGTTGATAAACAATCTGCAATAGCCTGCTTATCCTTATCAACATTAGTAACAGTAAACCCATTTCTCGCTAAATAAAGGGCGTTTGCACCATCTGAACCACCCAAATCTAAAACGGTCCCGGGTTTAAATAAAGGAAAATTGTCTACTATTATTTGCCTTGGATTTTTTGCCCAACGATTCATTGTCATCAAAATAAATTATTGTAAGTTTGGAAGACGACTAAGTTAGATCAGCGCCAAATACCAGTTAAATATCTGCTGGCCAAAGATAAAGGCCACAACAGAGCCTAAAATCAAGAAAGGCCCAAAGGGAATAACATCGCGCAGGCCTTTTCGGCGCATCAGCATCAAAATTCCACTAAAAGCCGCCCCGCTTACAAAAGCTAAAACTACGGCCACAACGTTCAGCGGAAACCCATTAACCAAACCTACTAAAAACGCCAACTTAACATCGCCACCGCCCATACCTTTTCCTTTTGTAGCCCAAATCAAAAGCTTAAAAAATCCGGCTAAAACAAGCGCGGAAAAGATCGTAATCAACAAGCTTCGAAGCAAATAAAACATCTGACTTTGCCAGTAACCAACCTGCAACAAATATTGCCCAAAAGGATCGGCTTTCATTTGCGTGTATGAACTTATGGCAATAAACGCAAAACTTGCGATCATAAAAAACAACACAAAAATTATCGCAGGCATAACGATGCGGTTTGGAATAAGTTTGTACTTAATGTCGGTTAAGAAAAGTACGATCAGAAAAGAGGCGAGTGTGGCAAGATAAGCAAAGTTAAACCAAACAAGAGCGTTGGTTTGAGTAAAAACGTTAAGATAGTAGGCAATTGCCAGGAAAGCCACACCGGTTAGAATTTCCGAAGCCGGATAATACAGCGAAATTTTCTTGCCGCAGTATCTGCATTTTCCGCGAAGTAGAAGGTATGAGAGTAGGGGAATAAGATCAAGCGGCGCAAGCTTAGCATTGCAATGAGGGCATCTTGAACGGCCTTTGAGAGGTGATTCGTGTGCGGGGACTCTGTCGGAAACAACATTTAGAAAAGATCCAACAAACACTCCGGCGATGAAAATTAACACAAGGCCCAATATCTCAAACA
>Ga0075639_130_pt1 | contig 13654 bp, 13 predicted proteins | sample RifGroA1_FD_68391 | JGI IMG/M metagenome (GOLD analysis project Ga0075639, IMG submission 68391) | Microgenomates (Woesebacteria) bacterium GW2011_GWA1_41_7 | reverse complement strand
CAAAACGTCCCGAAGGCTTATTCAGAAGAATATCTGCAATCTGCCAGGCGTCCATATCTTCCGAAATCCTGTATTCCGCATTTACATCAATGGCTCTTTTTTCGTCAACAACAATCACTTTATCGCCCGAACCCATATCATCCGTATGCAGAAGCGCGTAGCGAAAAGATTCCTGGTTTCTTATAAAACCGTAATAATAGAGATTTCCGATAAGTGCCTCCAAGGTCGTCTTGTCGCTTAATCTAAGATCAATCGTTCCCTGAGACCCACCTCTTTGTCTTACAATAATGGCCTCGTCGGGGTTCATGTTTAACATCTCAACGAAGTAGTCTTCAACTTTTTTGGGGGAATTCCAATTTTTTCCGGGAGCAAGAAAGCTATCTCCCGACTTCTTTTTCGGAGTAGACAAATATATTAATACTCCGGCCAACGCAATAATGCCCACAATAATCAATAAATATAGACCGGTTTTCTTGCGCTTTTCTGCCACAATTTATTTTAGCATTTTTACAAAAAATTTATTGATCCCCTCTGTAACGACGCAGGAAATTTTCTATTTGGGTAATATCTTCAAGGTCTTTTCTCCTACTACTGTCTCTTTTCCATTCTGCAACAACTTCGAGTCTGACAAACCTCAGTCCGTTAATAATCTCAGCCTCGTCAATCAGCTTGTCTATGTTCCACTTTCCCTCAGGCGGCCATTGATCGAACACCTCGATAGCTCCACCCATCAAGCTAATGACACTTCCAAATTTGCTTCTTGAAACTTCTGGGGTACCGAACGTTTTCGCCTTCTCCCAGGCGCTTTTGCGGGCAATCACATCTAAATCATTTATTGACCTTTTGAGGCCATGAGCTACCATCGGGGCGCTTCCGAAAACCGCAAAATCAAAAAGAGGCAAATCCAGAAACGAAAGCTTTCTAAAAAGCGATACTTCTTTATTAAACCTGTTATTTTCTCTTTCCATAAAATATTTAACCGACTGAGGAATATTTACAATTAGTAGACCCTCAATTATCTGCAACGAAAGACAGGGCAAGTGAGTTTATACAGTAGCGCTTTTTTGTCGGTTTTGGCCCGTCCTCAAAAACATGCCCAAGGTGTGCTCCGCAACTTTTGCAAAGAACTTCTGTTCTTGGCACAACCATACTGAAGTCAGTTTCTCTCTTAATTAAATGTGGCCCCGCCACATCCCAAAATGCCGGCCAGCCGGTACCTGAATCATATTTTGTCTCTGAAGAAAAAAGTTTTTGCCCACAGGCAACACACATGTACTCCCCGGGCTCAAAATATTTATCATACTTTCCACTCCCCGGAGCCTCGGTAACTTTTAAAAAGCAAACGTCATATTGCTCCTGGGTGAGTTTATTTAGCTTCATCTAACCTCATATTAACACTTCTACGTATGATGTCGTCCTGAATTCTCACAGAAAATTATATTTTACTGATTTATTTCTTTCTTCGGAAAATGAAGCTAACCACAAAGAAGGCAATTGCCGTAAGTACAATTATCGGGCCGGAAGCGGCTCCAAAATATCTTGCGGCCAAAATTCCAATGATTGTGGAGGCCACGCCTATGATAACAGAGGTGACCTGGAAACTTTTAATACTTCCGGCAACATTTTTGGCAGTAACCGCGGGGATAATTACCATTGCTCCGGTAAGAAGCGTTCCCAAAAACTTTACTCCAAGCGCAACTACACAGGAAACCAAAATCAGGTAAATCAGATCAATTATTGATGTATTTATTTTTTGGGATTTGGCCAAATCTTTTGAAACAATCATCAAAAGAAGTTTTTTGGAAATGGCAATTGTTGCTATAAAAATAAGAATCGCTCCGATTAGTGTAAATATTCCATCGTTAATCCCAATTTTATCTATATCTCCGAATAGTGCTTCCAAAAGTTCTACTTCAGGAGTTATTAAAAGTCCCAGTGACAGTGATGTGGTAAAAAATATTCCGACCAAAGCCTCAGGATAAACTTCCGAATGTTCACTAAGGTACCATATTCCGACAGCCGCCAGGATTAAAGCCAAAAGAGCGCCAAACATGGGATTTATTCCTATTGCCAGGGCAATTGCAATTCCGGGTAGGGCGACATGGCTCAAAGCATCCCCCACCAGGGACATTCTTCTTAGTACCATAAAACTTCCCAAGTATCCCGAAACCGCTCCGGATAAAGCTCCCACCAATAGTAAAATCAATAAATTATCAGTCATGGTGATGGTAAAGATGCGCCTCGGATCCGTACATTTTTTCCAAAACTTCCTTGTCAATTGTAGTGTCGGGAGGACCAAAACAAATCTTATCTTTATTTAAACAAAGTACCGAGTCTGCATATTTACTGACTATTTCAAGTTCGTGGGAAATAAAGATTATAGTCAGATCCTTGTCCGCTTTTAATTTATTGATAAGCCCGTAAACCGTTTCTTCCCCGGCAACATCAATCCCTGCAGTCGGCTCGTCAAAAAGGAGAACATTGGGGTCTCCCAAAAGTGCGTAAGCAATGAGTACTCTTTGAAGCTCACCTCCGGAAAGATCTCCGACTCTTGTTTTTAAAACCCTCATGTCGTTATGTATATGCTCGGCTTCTTTCAAAAAGCCGACCTTGCGCATCACTTCGGAAATTTTTTCTTTATTATTTTCCTTTGAATTTAAAAACTCATTAACGGTTAGTGGCAAGTCTTTATCAACGGCAAGTTTTTGCGGGACATATCCGATCCTTGTATCTTTTGCCCAATCGACCGATCCTTTAAAAGGAATAAGTCCCAGAAGTGCCTTAAAAAGTATTGTTTTTCCGGCTCCGTTTGGACCCAATACAACCATCGTGGAGTCACGGTTAAGCTCAAAACTTATATTTTTGAGAATCTTATGTCCGTCCAACTCTACACTCAAACCCGTGACGCTCAGTATTTTTTCAGGCATATATTTATTCTAACATCATCTTTCCAACTCTTTTTGAGTAAATTTGGCGCTCAATAACCTCATCAAGTTTTGCATCGGGAGAAGGAAGTTCTTTGTCTCTCGGCCAATAACCCAGAATTTTTAAAAGTTGTGTAACAAATTCGAGTCTTAAATCTTTTAGTTTTTTGGCGGTTTTAAGCTTTTCCATCAAATCCGAAATAAAGTTATAAAGCTCAATATTCCCTTCACCCTCGTGTGTGGCTTTGGAAAGAACTTCTACAAAGTAATAAGCAAGTGACACTTTTTTAATTGATTTTCTTAATGACTCAAAATCATCGATTGTTTCAACTTCGGTCATTATGCCCATACCTTTGCCGGAAATTGCCTGAAATTTAATCCTGCTAAAAATTTCCAAGTGTCCCCTTTTACGACTTCCGGGCCGCCTTATCCCTTTGGCAATGAGGGAGACTTTTCCTTTGTCTTTGGAGTAAATGTCGAGAATTCTATCCGCTTCTTTAAAATTCCTCCTTGCAAGTACGAAGCCTTCGGAAACATAACTGCGGGGTATCATTTATAATCCAAATTTCAGTTCCTTATCTGTGGTTAACTTAAATTCTTCCATTTGTTTACCTACATTCACCGTATACAAAAATCCGTCCGTCCCCGGCTGTTTTTGAATCAAAAGTTTATACTCTTTTGAAACTTTAAAGGGAAGTTTGTATTTAAGTGTAACTTTCGAGACACCCTCCGGCCTTAGTTTGAAAAATCCTGCAAACACGGTTTTACCCAAATCCTCGTATGGGGCTTCCGATTTTTCAAGGCCTTCACTGGAAATAAGCTCGCTTCCCTTGGGAACATATACACGTACCCAGGTCGGTAATACGGAGTTAAGCCAACCGTCCTGTTTTTCAGGATTTTGATAAGTAATGCTCACTGTTTTGGTTACTGTCCCGTCACCGGAAATTTCCACATCCTGAGTTACATCTTCATATGCGTAAAGGTTACTTTTTCTGCCGCCCAAATTTGCATCACTGATATGTAAATAATCCGATTGGTAATCCTGATTGATCGCTCCACCCAATCCGAAATTCGAAACAGCCGATTGCACTTTTTCATCCATAAGGTAGAAAAGAACATGCTTTTCCGCCATGGAGCTAAATACCGCAGAAAGCAAATCCGGGATTTTTTCCTTTGGCTGAGCAAGAGAATTTGCCAAAATTGAATTCATGAGTGGGCCTATTATTGCTTTTCTATTGTTGTAATTTGCCGGGGCAGAAATAATTTTTCCTGTCAGAGGATCCCATATGATAGCGCCCTCCACATCCGCAAAGGACTCAAGTTCATATATCACCTGTGCGCAGTTACATTCCTTAACAATTTCCGTACTAAAGTTTCCATATCCGGGAACGCCGATTTTTCCCATAACCTCCAAAAGGTCAACCAAAAGATGTGTGTCGACAGCGATAATCCCGTCTATCTTTGTAATACCGGCTTTTTCTGCAGCCGGGACAAAAATTCCCATACTGGTTGCAAAGTCAGGTGACCAGTTCATATCTCTAAGTCTCCACCTCTGAGACAATGCATAAGGACCTTTAATATAATCAATAATCGGCTTGGGTGCTTGAATGGTGGGAGAATACTTTGCATCCAAGGTGTAAATGTCGTCGCTTGTCACCGGTGTAAAAGTGGCATTATCAACTTTCATAACCGCATAGGCAGTCATAAATCCTCCGGTTGGCCTCAGCTCTTTATCGTTTTGGAAAAGAACCAAATATGTTCTGGGGGATTCCACACCAAGAAGGTATGGTGCCGATTCCAGGAATGGCTTAGCGTTTACAATGTAGGTGCCTATTTCAGTTGTTAAATCCTGCGCCTTTTTAATTTGAGCTCTTACTGCCAACCCTCTGACTTCCTTAGGATATCTGTCGGCATTTATTTTGGAAATTTCCTCCTGGACAATTTTTACTTTCCCGGAAATTGTGTCAATCTGGGGAATCAGATCCGGAATGGCTTTAACGATAAAATTAATTCTGTCCTGTGTTGTTTGCTCGCTTGTTTCGGCACCCAATACATTTGAATTTCCGTTGGCAAAACCAAGTAGGTCGGCGTAAGGCTCGATTACAGTCAAAACCGTTTCCCCGGCATCAAGTCCGGCCTGACCTGCGGTAAGCACATGACCCCCGTCGGATACGTAAGACCCTATAAACGGAATGAACTTTTCCCAAGCTACCAACTTATAAGACGAAGAAAGACTACCTAAAGATCTTTTTGTATTTCCTACTTCAGTTTTTAAAAGTGCCAAATCCTGAGATTTTGCGGCTAGTGATAGAGCTGAGGCGTTTTCTTTTAACCTCATTGCCCTTTTGTAAATCACAAATCCCGAAACAATGTTATAGATCAGAAAAGCCAATATGAATATGCCTATATAAAGGGCAATTTTTATCCATTTCTTTTTTGGTTTTACAAAGGCGGCTTTTTCTGCTGTTTTTTCCGGAACTGGTGCTTGAACAACAGGACTTGCTACAGATTTTTCCGCAGCAACATTAGTCTTGGGAACAAGAAGCGAAGAATTTTCCATATAAATTTAATAATACAATAAAATGCAATTTTCCTAAAGGTCTCTGAAGCTAAACTGCTCCGACTCCGCTTATCATTGCTATCGGAGTTTTGAGGATAATCATAATATCCATAAGAAGAGATTTTTTCTTGGCATAGTCAGCATCCATTTCTATTCTCTTGTCAAAATTGATATTACTCCTGCCGGTTACCTGCCAAAATCCGGTAATACCGGGCTTTACCGTTTGTGTCTCTTTCACATAAATTTCCGTTCCCGGATATCTTTTTTGCTGTTCTGTCAGTTCATCTGCGTGATACGGCCTCGGTCCAACCATGCTCATATCTCCTCTCAGGACGTTAAAAAACTGGGGCGTTTCATCAATTGAATACTTACGAATAAACTTTCCGAACTTCGTCACGCGTGGGTCTTCGTGCAGTTTAAAACTCGATCTTTTGTATTCGTTATAAAGTTTTTTAAATCTGGGGTCTTTGGTTAAAAGATAATCCGCGTTAACAGGCATTGAGCGGAACTTAAAAAGTCTGAAAACTTTACCTCCTTTACCAATCCTCTTCATGTGTGAATTTGTTTTTTCAACAAGCACAGGACCGGGGGACGTAACTTTGATAACAATTGAGGTTACAAGCATGATGGGGAAAAAAACAATTATTAGTATTATGGACAAAACTATATCAATCGTTCTTTTTACGATGTCATATAACATAATTTTAAAGAAGGTCTACCCTCTTTTTTTCCTTAAGCTCTTCGACTACTTTCTTGACGCTTTGGGCGTGGCTTTTGGAACACACCAGAAGTGCATCCTTCGTATCAACAACTATTACGTTATCGAGGCCTACCAGGGCCACCATTCTGCCATCTGAATGAACCAGAGCGTCGGATGTGTCAAAAGTCATGACTTCACCACCGGGCTCATCACCTGAAATAATAACATTGCTCTTATTGTCCTTTTTGGAATTAGCCCAAACTTCTCTCCAATCTCCTATGTCTGTCCAGAAAAAGTCCCCCGCTACCACATAAAAATTCTTTTCCCTCTCACTTATTGCATAATCGACCGAGATAGCAGGCATCTTTTTGTATTCCGATTCCAAAAACTTTGCCTCATCGGGCTTACCCAGGTGTGTTTTTATCTCCTGAAGATATTTATAAATTTCCGGTTTATGTTTTTTGAAAGAATTCAGAAGGTCTCCCGCAGTCCAAACATATATATCTTTTTGCAAGTTCAATGGGAGGCTTTTCAACAAACCCGTCCAACTTGTAAAAATCGACACTTCCTTTAATGCGGATCTTCTTTCCTTTTTTGATATGTCCCAAACCTGTGTGGGGATATCTCGGTTCCACTCCCATGGCGATTAAAACGTGGTCTTGGTATGCTACTTTTGCGGCTTTCAAAAGAGTTTCCAAATATCTTGAAACAGGTTTGACAATTCTGTCGGCCGATTCTGTCATAATCACAGCGTCAGGATCTCTTGATTCGATATAAAGGGCTCCTAAGGCGTGTGCAGGACCGGTCTCCCGTCTAACCGGTTCAACGATAATATTTTCGGGTCGCATCTGCGGGACCTCTTTAAGAATTTCTTTTTTATAATCCGATGAAACGGTAACTATAAAAATATTTTCCCAGGGAAGGATTTCGGTAAAACGTCTAATTGCTACTTGAGTGAGGGTTTCGTTATCGAAAAGTTTTAAAAATTGTTTTGGGGTTTTTTGTCTGGATCTTGGCCAAAGCCTGGTACCTCCACCACCGGCCAATATAAGGGCGTACAGGTGATTTTTGTAGTCATCTGCCCCTCTCATTTTCAACTTGGACAAAATCTTTAGAATTTTCACTTGTAATTAGTGTACCACCTTTTTAACTATATCAAGAAACTCTTTTTTAAATCTACTTTTAGAAAACTTGCGGGCATTACTCATAATCGCTTTTTTATTAAAGCTCATTTTTTCAAACTTGCCGACTGTATCTGTTGCCCCGCCCTTTTTATAGGCTATAACCGGTACTCCATAGCTCTGCGCCTCAACTGCGACAATTCCAAAATCCTCCTCCTGGGGCATCAAAGGTGCCTTTGCTCCCGAATAATACTCCGCCAATTTCTTTTCATTGACCCGCCCTGCGAACTTGATGTTTCCTAAAGACATTTTTTTAAGTCGACTCTCTTCTCTGCCCGTTCCGAGTATCACTAAAGGTAGGCCCAACTCGTTAAAAGCATCAATAGCCAAATCAACTTTTTTATATCCGTAATCCAGCCGGCTGACTAATAAAAAGTATTTGCTGCCTTCTGTTTTATTGTTTTTGACCCCTGTTTTAGCGGTATCCACAGGAGGAAAAATTATTGCGGAATCTCTACCGTAATACTTCTTAACCCGTTTTTTAATTTCTGATGAAATTGCAATAATCCGTTCAGGATTCATGGCCACCCTTTTATCCCAACTTCTCAATAAATTAACAACAGGCTTGGTAATAAATTTAAAAACCGGATTTCTGAAATAATCTTTGTACCCGCTCCAAAGATAGCGTGTGGGGGTAAGGCAGTAGCAAATATGCTTGGTCTTACCTTTACTTCTAATACCCTTTGCTGCTTCTGAAGTAACGGATATGACAAGATCAAAATCCGAGAAATCAAAAGAAGCAAATACCAACGGCATAAATACCGGCAAAAACTCGTGATTGGATTTTGTAAAAGGAATCTTTTGCAGGAAAGAAGTTTTAACTTCCGGAAATACTTTCGCCCATGGCGCATTTTTGGGATTGTATAAAGAGGTATAAAGAGGGGCTTTGGGGAAAATCTCATGAAGAGCAAGGAGAACCCTCTCGGCTCCTCCCCATTTATTTACCCGGTCGTAGACTATTGCAACTTTCATAATAAATATTTAAAGTTTCCTCCGCCATTTTAGCCCAAGAATATTTATTTACAAATCTAATTGACTTTGAAATTTTATTTTTGCGCGCATCCGAACCCACAGACAAAGCCATATTCATGGCAACTACTATCGACTCCACATCTTTCGGATCAAAGTATAGGGCATTGTCACCGTAAATTTCCCTGAAAACTTTAATATTAGATGCCAATAGCAAAGTACCGGAAGCCAGTGCTTCAAGACCGGGTAAACCGAAGCCTTCGGAAAAAGACGGAAACACAAATCCGATAGAATTTTTATAGAGGCTTCCTAGTTTTTCGTCCGGAACAAATCCTAATATTTTTACATAGTCTTTTGCACCTGTATCCAGAATCAATTTCTCAACTCTTTGAGTAAAAATATTCCTCGCCGAGGCAATTGCCAAAAACACCTTATGTTCACTTTTTGTGTTCAAAGCTTTTATGGCTTTTATTAATCCTTGTAAATTTTTGTGCGGGTAGGCGTTTCCCGTAAAAACAAAGTATGGCTTTGGCATATCGATATTGTTGCCCCCTGAAATCTTTTTATCAAAACCCTCGTAAGTTACCTTGATTTTGTCCGGACTAAGATTGTATTCGGCGATAAGTTCATCCTTAACCGATTGGCTTGGTGCAAGAATTGAATATGATTTTCTAACTGCATTATCAAATACTATTCGATAGCCCAATCTTTTAAGAAAATATAAAGGCGCAGGAAGTGTGGTTGCGGAAAGTCCACGGCTCCGGTGCATCAACATATCGTGAATAGTTACAACAAATTTTCCTCTGAAAGTTAGGGGGACATTAAAATGAGGAAAATGTGTTATGTCGGTATTTTCCTTTTTAATTATTCCGGGAATTTTTAATTGCTCAGCTAAACTGTAGTGGCGGATGTCCACCAATACCTTTTTCCAATTACCGGGAAGGTTGAGCGCATCAAAATATTTCTTTCTGAGAAGTATTACATATTCATCTTCGGACTCGATTTTGGCAAGTTCACCAACCAAATTAATCAAATATCTTCCCAGGCCTGCATTTTCAAGCCCGTAAAGGCGTCCGTCCAATAGTATCTTTGCCATTAATATGAAGAGAGAATTGCCACTTTAATATACCTTACTATTTTGAACATATTTATTCCGAAAACTACAAAGTAGTCAAAGATTAACGGATATTTTTTCCAGAGGTTTTTTCTGAAAAATCTCTCCATCGAAGCAACACCCGCCAATCGGATTTTCTTTCTTTGCTGAGGAGAAACTTTATACTTCCATTTGGATACTTTACCTTTGGTAACGCCTTTAAGGTGGGTTACTGTTGTCTCCGGATAGTAATAAAGCTTATAGCCGGCTTTATGTATCTGATAGCAAAGATCTATATCTTCTCCGTCAAAAAAATATTCCTCATCAAACCAACCAACTTTATCCAAAATTTTCTTCCATGTTAAAAAGAAGGCCCCCTGAATCGCCTCTACTTCGTGTGTTTCGGTTTCCGGTATATCTTCATACCAATAGTTCTTATTGAGACCCAAAGCCAGATGCTCAAAGGCAATTCTGGGGATAGGAAATCGGCGTCTTATGTCTTTGTCTAATTTTCCGTTAGCAAGCACCAGTTTACAGGTTACTGCCCCGGCATCTTTGTGTTCTTTTAAAAACTTTGTTGTTTTTGCAAAAACATCCTTATGTACGACCGTATCCGGATTGAGAAAAAGAACCATCTCCCCCTCAACTAAATTTCTCGCACGGTTATTGCCTTTGGAAAAGCCCTCATTCGGTCCTTCCGTATATTTCACCCAGGGAAATTTTTTCTTAATCATTTCCGGACTTCCGTCGTTTGAAGCATTATCAGAAACTATCACCTCAAGATTTACTTCACTCATGTGATCTTTAACTGAATTAAGACAGTCTTCCAAAAGTTCTTTGGTATTGTAATTAAGAATGATTATCGAAAGTTCCGGTTTATTCATTTTTTGCGCTTTTGACGTAAATTTTGTCTAAATATTCACCCATTTTATACCAGCTGAACTTTTCTTCAACTAAGAGTCTTGCGTTTTTTGCTATTTTTTCTGCAAGTTTTTCGTCTTCCAAAAGCTGAAGAGTCGCTTCTGCTATCTCTGCGGAGCTGTTCCTGATAATTACTTCCTTACCGTCAAGAGCTCCCAGCCCTTCCGCACCTACCGAAGTTGTAACCAGAGGAAGCTTGGCTGCCATTGCCGCCAAATGCTTCAGCCTGGTTCCTCCCGGGCCTCTAAGCGGGGATACGAAAACCGAAGATTCGTAGTAAGCATCCCTTATTCCTTTTTGATCGTCCTCACTTAAATTGTCGATAATAATATTATCTTTTTTATAGGACAAAATTTCTTCGGGAATATGCTGCCCGACAATCCAAATTTTCGTATCCGGTAATTTTACCTGTACCAAAGGAAAAACTTCCCGAAGTAGAAGCTCTGCCGCTTCCACATTCTGAAGCCATTTAAAATTCGCGATAAAAAGAATTCTGGCCTCTTTGTCTTTCCAGCTATCCTTTTCTTTAAAAAAATTAAGGTTGACTCCGTTTGGGACAAGATCGACCTTAAGATCCGGAACCAGTTTTCTCATTTCTTCCTTATCCGACTCAGACACGGCAACAACACTGTCTGCCTTTTTCCAGAAATTGGTTTCCCAAAATTTCAGCTTGGCAACGTCCAGCGATAACAAAAATCTAAGTAAGGGGTTTTTTGTTCCTTCCATGTAGTGTTTGTAAACCAGATACTCGATAGTTTGTTCAACCAAAAGAATCGGGATTTTTGTTTCGGGGATGTGGGGCATGACATAAAAAGTTTCGGCATGAATCAGATCGTATTTAAAATTACGGATTTCCTCTTTAACGGCTTTCTTCTGCTGAGGCGATAAGTTTCTGATAACCAAAAACGGATACGGACCAAAACCGGTCAGAAAAATATTTCTGAGTGTCCAGGGAGATTTGGAACGCCTGAATACTTTTACTTTTGTGCAATATTTTTCAAGCTCGGGAACAAATCTTCTTTCCGAATCGTCTTTAATTAGTGAAAAAAGAGTGATTTCATGCTTTTTACTCAAACCCTTAATCAGGTTATAGGAACGTATTTGCCCCCCCGAGGAATCAGGAAAAGGAAGGTAAGGAGTCAACATTAATATCTTCACGTTTATTTTATAGGATTTACCAGGTCGACAATTATAAACCTGTCCGTCTTTTTGATAGTTTTAAACCTCGACTCAATCATCTTTGTGTCGGGGCTTCCAAGGTCAACCGAAACATAATAGTCGGCCCCATTAGCGATAATGTTATCAATTGAGTCATCAATCGCAGGCCAACCGCTTCTGCCCGTTTGGTAGAGAAATGCCGTATCACCGTTGTAAGGAGCCACAATAAGCGCTTCCTTGGCTGTAATTTTATTAACCTCCGCCCCGGCTTCCACTATTTCCGGATGATTTACATTAAAGTTACCCACCATCTGATTCCATCCGGTAATAAGCATTACACCAATCGAGACCACCAGAACAATTCTCCTCAAAAAGACATTAAAATGTTCTGCCTTCCAAAGATAAACCGCACCCGAAGCAAGAGCCAAAGCTATCACGGGTATGGTCAATATTTGATAATAGTCGTGCATCACATTGGCACCGGCTACCGCAGCTACATAAAAAAGGGCGCCTCCCAAAAACACCTGAACGAATAAATTCTTAACCTTAGTATTTAGTACACCGAATATAAATGGTACGATACCCAGGGAACCTAAAATTAAATGTCCCAGTCTTTCACCAAAAATCCAGTACCACCAGGATGGCTTAAACCTTATTAAGTTTCCGTTAAATGCCCATTTGTAAAAAGGAATACCCTCAGGAAACTTTGCCACCCATCCTCTCCAAATGAAAAACGGAACGAAGACAACTGCCAGGTAAATTATGGTGCCTATTATCAGCTTTTTATTCTTGAAAAAACTTTTCATCCCGTATTTTTTCAAAGCCAAATAAATTATCGGGAAAAGGTAAAAGCCTAAATATGGCTTAATCAAAAGTGCCATCGCAAAAAATATTGCCGAGGTAATAAGTAGGTACTTTTTGTCACTTCGGGTGAACTCCAAAAATGACCACAAAGAGACAACTCCAAACATTACTCCCATAGGATCCGGTAAAATCACGCGGGTAAAATATATGTTGTAGGGAACAAGAAGGTAGAAAAAAGCAGTCAGTAGTCCGGTCCATGTACCCAAAACTCTTTTTCCGATGAGATACAAGAAAAATGCCGTTATAATTGCGCAGGAAATCGTAATCAACCTCGCCCAAACCTCAAGCGAAATATTGTTAAATGTACCGGCGAGTATTGCATTTAGCGCGTTGTAAAAAGGAAACTCTACCATGCGGATACCCTCGGGGTTTTTTATTCCGGACTGGATGCCGGAAACGTCATGATAGCGCGGAAGAAGTAAATTAATTCCTTTTTCAAGATAGATTCTACTCACAGACGCTGTATCTGCTTGGCGCCAGCTATGCCAATCGGCGATCGGATTATTTATTTTATATAGACGCACAACAAAGCCTAAAATAAGAATTATTGAGATAATTATATACTCAAAATATTTACTCTTAACAAATTGTATAACTTTATTCTTCATTTAACTTACTTTTTATCAAATTTACGGCACTACCCAAAAGCAGCCAAAAAATAATGGCAAACTTTGATGCTTCAAATAAATCAATTAAAAATGCTGTAGCAAAAGTTCCTATTAAAAGTTTTACCGATGTTTAGAAAGATTAACACAAAAGCAGCAAACCCCAAAAGGCCGATTTCCCCAAGCATTCTCAAGTAATCATTGTCTGTTGCCAGATCAATCGACGAGTAACCTGTTCCTAAAATAGGATTTTTGACAAAAGCTCTTATTGCCCTTGGCCATTCGACATTGAGCCTTATTGCAATGGAAACATCATTTAACGCCTTAACAGGTGCGGGAGTGGGTGACGCAACCACAGAATCCCGTACCGTAAAAGTGACCTCGTCTGCCCTGACAACAAAGCCGGGAACATAGCTAAAACCCTCACCTGTTTTGATATGCTCATATATCACTTTAATAGCCTGTGAAAACCTGGCATCCAAACCCGAAGACATAAACATGAATATCAGGCTCATTAGAACCACGATCACCCATCCCTTGAATTTCCTCAAAAGAAGAAGGGTTACACTGATTGCCAAAAGATAAGCAGCTTGCGCCGTTCTGGAAACTGAGTTTATTAAAAGCCAAAGTCCCATTCCGGATGAAATTGCGATCGTAAGTTTTGAAAGTTTTCCTTTTA
>Ga0075639_125_pt1 | contig 17373 bp, 20 predicted proteins | sample RifGroA1_FD_68391 | JGI IMG/M metagenome (GOLD analysis project Ga0075639, IMG submission 68391) | Microgenomates (Woesebacteria) bacterium GW2011_GWA1_41_7 | reverse complement strand
TTTGAGGATTTGGAAATTTTGTGGACATACTTGGCTATCAAAAAGGACATTATTGTGACTACCATGAAAAATGTAGGATCAAAAATTATTTTTGCCGGAATACCCCCCCTAAATATATCAAAGATACTTTTCCCCACCACCTGCCAAACTGCTTCCAAAATTGCTACGTGGACAAGAAATACAAAAAAGGAATGCTCCGAAAATTTGGCAATAATGGAACTACGTAGTTTTGTGTGCTCAAAATAATAATATAGTGTCAGACCTAGTGAAATGGTATAGACAAGAACACTGGGGCGCCACTGTGAATAATACGACAGGTAATTGCCGGTTGATAAGTACCTGCTCCACCCTTCAAAAAAAACGTAAATGCCGGACACCCCCGCAATTACAGGTAATATTTTCCTCCACTTTTCAACAAACAAATTTATTCTATCAATATTCCTTGCGGCAAGCATTCCGATAACAAAAAACAAATATGACATTAAAACTATACGTATCGGATCATTTAATTCGAAACCTTTGACGTAATAATCACGGTATAGAAAAGCCAACTGAGAAGCGGTAATTAAAATTAGAATGAATTTATTGGAAATAATGCTATACGCTTTGTGCAAAAAAGGAAAAGCCATATAAAAAATACAAAGAGAGGGAATAAAGTAAAGTTGATACGAAGCATTTCCTGTCAAAAACACTTTGACGAGACTGTCATGATTTTCATTGTAAACAAGAAAATAATAAAAAAGACTCCAAATGATGTAAGGGACAAAAATTTTCGAGAAACGTCTTTTAATAAAGGACCAATAGCTTTCTTCCTTGTGGCTAAATTCCAAAACAAGTCCGGATATTACGAAAAAAAGAGGAACCGCAAAGCGTGAAATCTGGTTTAGAAAGAGAGTAAACGAAAATGCGGGTAAATCAAAACCCGACGCTTCCAACGTACGGGTCGTTGTATGAATAAGAATAACCGCCAGTATTGCAATCCCCCTCAAGGAATCTATTGATTTAATACGTTCTTTCACTGTGAGTGATTATTTCAGATATTGATCAAAAAAATCAATAGTCCTTTCCATTGCCGCCGCAAAACTCTGGTTTATATCGTGATTCGACCCGGGATATTCATAATATTCGGCAATTTTTCCTGCAGATTTTAGTCTTTTATATAAACCTGAGGAAAAGTCATTAGGCACCTGTGTATCGGCAAGCCCCACATGAATTTGAATTGGTGTTTTAATATCCTTTAAATAGCTATTCGGATCGATTGAATTCCAAAAGACCGGATTTTCGGACGGGGTGCCAAAAGTTTTCAGTAGCAAATCTTTATTTTGATTTCTAAGTTTAAGGTCAAGTATGTCGGGTTTATAGGAAACGTTACCCTGCCAATTGTAAATTATGTCACCAATTGGCGCCACAACTCCCGCCCAGATAGCTGCGGCTTTTATGTCTCCTTTAATAACCAAATCTTTCAAGGTTATGTTTCCACCCATCGAATGTCCCCAAACACCGACTTTGGCAGCATTGACAAGATTTGTGCCGGTCAGGGGATTTTTTAATTTTTTAACCGAGGCAATCGCGTTTAGATTGTCTATTACATAATCCGGTGCAAAATAAGCACTGGTTGGCTTTCCTTCACTTTCTCCATGACCCCGATAGTTCGGTTTAAAAACTACATAACCAGCATCTGCAAAAGAATCAAAATAGGGAATGTAATTCCCTTCCGGGGTGTACTTATCGGGAATAATATAACCGTGATTCAAAATAATTACAGGGAAACCTCCTTTTGGTGTAATTCCCTTTGGTACCAAAAGAAGTGCATAAATTTTTAATCCTTCGGACATGTAAGAGGTAATATAGCGGTCATAATTTTTCTCGGGAGTTAAGGTTTTTTCGATCACAATTTCACTCCCCGGGTAAGTGCCCTGCCTTAAAGATTCTATACTTAAAGGGTTTACTTTGCCCTTAACCGCATTTTGGACAGAAGTGCTTACGTTTGGTCTGGAAAAAAATACACCAACTACCAGTAAAGAGGCTACTCCAATTACTATTTTTTGAGCAGTATTCATGATTCAATTATACTCACACCCCTCAGCAAAATCCGCAGTAATTTGGCTAACTAAAAAATATGTTTTGCAAAATTTAAAACGGATAATATATAATTAAGATATGCGAAAGTTTATTTATTCTCTAATGGCTTTTATTGTGACCTTTTTTGTGGTTTCCGCCACCAATGTCTCTGCCAAAACCCTAGTCAATGAAGAAGGAAGTGTAAGTGTTTCTGAAAGTGAAATTATTAATGACGATCTTTTTATTGGCGCACAAATTGTAACTCTCGATGGCAGCGTAAATGGAGATGTTTTTATCGGAGCCGATTCCGTAACGGTCAACGGAATAATTAATGGAAATCTGCATGTAGGAGCAGGCACAGTTATCTTAAACGGAAATGTAAAAGGTAACGTCTATGTCGGATCAGAGAACCTTAGTGTAAACGCCTCGACCATCGGCGGTTCGCTCATCCTAGGAGCCGGAAATGCAAATATCGACAAAGACTCGTCGATTGGCGGTTCAATTATTGCCGGTGCAGCAAATATAACAATAGATTCACAAGTAAAAAGAAGTGTTTATCTTGGAGTCAGAACGGCCACCCTTGGAAGCACTGCAAGTATCGGCAAAGATTTATATTATGGAGTAGCAGAAAATGGACAAAAAATAGTTATCCAGGATGGTGCAGTAATAACAGGAGAGACTCACAAGTATGAGGGCCAAGTGGCCAAGCCCTTCGTGGTTCGTGAACAAGTCGTATCGGGTATGAGGTTTGCCAAAATATTTACGACAATACTTTCTTTCCTCGGAGCACTTATTGTGGGTCTACTCTATTCCAAGTTATTTAAGGATCACTTCGCACAATCGGCCGGTTTTGTTTCAAAATCATTTTGGAAGAGTTTCGGAGTTGGTTTTTTGATTGCAATTGCCGCTTTACCCGCCTTAGTAATAACCATTATCACAGTCGTCGGGATTCCACTCGCCGGAGTAACTTTCCTGATTCTGATTTTGGGTATGTATCTTGCTAAAATTGTCGTTGGTTTTTCCTTGGGAGCTTTTATATCCACAATGTTTAATTGGAAAAAAATGCCCACTTTTGCAACTTTTGCCTTGGGCCTATTGGTCTTTTATCTTTTAAAAATAATTCCTTTTATCGGTGGATTTGTCTCCATTACAGTTCTTTGGGCCGGCCTTGGAGCGCTGGCGCTTCATACATTCTCTGCAAAGAAATAATTTAGAAGCTTAGACTGAAAGATTTGGCTATAATTAATTTACTATTTCCACTCCGCCAAAAATGGCCGCACCTTTGAGATGAAGTATATTGGTGGGCTTTGAAGAATGCTCTGTATTATTATCATATCCGCCAAAAACCGCTGACCCCTCGCTTTTAATAAGCCAATTTTTCGGTACAGTAAGTTTTGCACCTCCAAACACTGCCGTAATGTCCAAATTTATGTCTTTTTCTTTAGAAGAAGCTTTACTTAAATCTATTTCCGCTCCTCCAAATACGGTGACCACCTCTCCACCCTTAAAATTACTGCTGGTAATTTTAGTTTTATAGCCCGAGAAGATCAGGACCCTGTTTATAGAATCTTCGTCCATCACATTTTCCACACCCACACCGATACTTCGATTGCTACCTGAAAGTATTTTTACCCCTAGCCATATGATTAATGCGGCTATGAAAATATTAAAAAATGAAAACTTAAAAAGAATACTTAAACCTATCAGTACGAGCATTATGCCAAAAATTACGTTACCTTTCATATTATCTAATTTGTAAAGATGAATTTATTACTGTTAAAAAATTTAAAGCCTCTGCCGGCAAAAACGTCAATGTCTGTGGTGAAAAATTCATAAAAATTAAACCGAGAATTATTGCACCGGCAGTAAAAGTCAAAATAAAAGTGAATACGTGTGACACCCAGGAGTGTCCAAATATTATATCTACCCCAATTAATATTAATATTACCGGCCAAAGACGTCCCACTATTCCCCAAACTGACCACGGAAGAATGCCCAGGGTGTTAAAAAGAAATATTATCCCAGCCAGTACCATGAGAAGTCCGAATATAAAGTCGCCTCCGTCTTTGCGGCCATGCAAATGAGAATGACCGCTCTCTTGGTCTTCTTTTACATCTTTACCAAAGACCGTTACTTTTGGCTCTTTCTTGTCTTTATTAATTTTTTCAGATTGTTCCATCGCATATATTATTACGCTCTTTTTTTCTGGTGTCAATAAAGATATGGAGTATACTTATAACGCAGTAATGCCATGTTCAGAAAAATTTTATACCATTTCGGAAGTAGAGCAGTAAAAATCTACTCAAAGATAATGTTTAAGATGGATATCTTTCATCATTTCCATATTCCCCGAGGGGCAAAAATAATTGTTGCCAACCATCCCACGACTACCGACCCATTCCTTCTTACGTCCATCTCAAACGGACAAGCTGCGGTACTTATTAAGGATATTCTCTTTGATATCCCCCTATTCGGAAAATATTTACACTGGGCGGGCCATATTCCCGTTAAAAAAGATGGGGGTGGTGAAGCATTTGAAAGAGCGCTGACACTTCTTAAAAAGGATATTACTGTAATAGTTTTCATCGAGGGAGATTTGAGCCAGTTTCTTCACAAAATCAAAAAACCTAAAACCGGAGCGGTAAGATTGGCAATGCTTTCCGGAAAGCCTATTATTCCCATAGGGATCGGGGTAAAGATGAAAAATATTCATTCCATAAGTTCGGTCATTAAGGGAGTACGCGAACTTGGAAAGTGGTATTTCAAGGGACCCTATGCTCTGACAATCGGAAAACCTATTAACATAAAAGGAAATGTTATGGATAAAAATAAAGTCAGATACCTTTCAGGTTGGCTCGGCAGAAAGATTTCATCGCTTGAAAAAGAGAGTTCAAAAAGATTAAATTTATCAAAATGAAAGCAACTGATTTCAATCTCAAAGATCAATACGGAAAAGACACTTCGCTATCCGAATTTAAAGGCAAATGGGTAGTATTGTATTTTTATCCGAAAGATAATACTCCGGGATGTACAAAAGAGGCGTGTAGTTTCAGAGACTCTTACCGGGAATTACAAAAAATGGGTGTTCAAATATTGGGTATCTCAAAAGACTCGGTTGCATCTCACAAAAAATTTGCCGAAAAATACAATCTGAATTTTCCGATCTTAAGTGATGAGGGAAAGGGTGTAATCAAAGCTTATAAATCCTGGGGCATAAAGAAATTTATGGGCAGAGAATTTGAAGGAACACTCAGAAATACTTATTTGATTGACACAAACGGCGAAATCGTAAAGTTATATGAAAAGGTAAATCCTTTGACACACACCTCACAGATAATTTCGGATTTAAATGGTAAACAAAAATAAAATCTTCACGGAAGTCGAGGTTAAAGGAAAGGATTTTTCCGGAGATGTCTTTGAGTCTTGTAAGTTTACGAATATCAAACTCAAGTTTACAAATTTTTCCGAATGCCTTTTTAAGTCTTGTGATTTTTCCGAAAGTTATCTGGACCTGGTAAGTTTCTCCGATTGTAAATTCCCAGGTTCAAAGCTCAGTTTTTTGGATTTTGGAAACACCTCACTTAACGGATGTGATTTTTCCGGTACGCTGGCTGAAAACTGTATTTTTCAAAAACTGAAAGGGTCGAGTAAAAGTGAGCTGAAGAAATTTATTTTAAAGTCGTGCAGTTTTTCCGAAAGCATTCTAGGGGGATCCGTTTTCGTTTTTTGCGATCTGGAGGGGGTTTCCTTTGAAAGGGCAGATTTGCATCAGGCAATTTTTGAAAGATGTAATTTGAAAGAAACTAATTTTCTTGGTGCAAAAATGGAAAGTGCCGGATTTAAAAACTCAAAAATAGATAACACTCTTCTTGATATGAACGGTTTTGTTGATTTCGGAAACTCCAACGGATTTAAACTTGGGTAACTAATTTTTACCTACTCGTATCTTATTGCCTCGATTGGGGAAAGCCGAGCTGCACGACGGGCCGGAAAAACACCAAAAAATATTCCGATTCCCGACGAAATTGCAAAGGTGATAATGACGGCAAAAAGACTTATAGATGCCGGGAAAAATATTCTGACAACCAGCACTGTAAGAGACGCTCCGATTAAGCCAAGCAGTCCGCCAAAAACAGAGAGGATTAAAGATTCTGTTAAAAATTGAAGCAAGATATCTCTTTCCGTCGCACCTATCGCCCGCATTACTCCGATTTCTTTGGTTCTTTCTGTTACCGTTGCATACATAATGTTCATTATTCCTATGCCACCAACCACCAAAGAGATCGACCCTATTGCTACCAGAACTATATTAAGTATGTCGAAAATCTGATTTATCATGGAAAGAATTTCAGTTTGCTCGGTGATTGAAAAATCATCCTCGCTGTATCGCTTACTAAGTACACTTTTAATTTCTTCTTTTACACTTTCTATATCTTCCTTTGATGAAACACCTACATAAATTGCCCAAAATGTCTTATCCGGATTAACACTTCCGAAGGTGGTTTTGTAGGGAATTACTATCGAAGTATCGTGTTGACTGTCTCCGGTATTGGCTACTACTCCGATAACTTTTATTCTCATTCCTTCAAATCTTACGGTTTTACCAATCGCATTCTCGTCATCTCCATATAGTTCCTCGGCTACTTTACTACCGATAACCGCAACTTTTGCTTTAGATGAAACATCTGATTTTGTAAAAAGTTCACCAAATTCTGCTTCCTCATTCATCAGATTAAAATAATCTTCGTTTACCCCAAAAAGATAAGCTGTCGTCTCGTTTCCTCCGGCCTCTGCTTTTACGGTACTCATATACAAAGGAACCGTATATTCCACACCGGCGACTCTTGAAACACTACTCGCGTCCTTTTCGTCAAATTCCACACCACCAACCAACCCTGCACCAAATCCGCTACTGCTGTTAAAGCCACTCCCCGGCATCACCATAACCAAGTTTGCCCCCAAGTTTTCAAACTGTCCCTGTATATAATTTCATATAAATTCTTCTATTGGTCCTATCGGCAATATCTTTCTCATGAGTGACAATAATAACAGTGACGCCCAACTCTTTATTTAGGCTTTCAAGCAATTTTATAATTTCATTACCGGTTTTCGTATCAAGGTTTCCGGTTGGTTCATCGGCAATAATAACGCTTGGATTCATTATCAGAGCACGGGCAATTGCCACCCTTTGCTGCTGTCCACCTGAGATTTTATTCGGAAAAAAGTTACGTCTTTCATAAATGCCGAATTTTTTCAAAAGTTCTTCCGCTTTTTTATGCACATCAAAATCCAATTTCCCTTTTGTGTACTTTGTCGGCATCAGAACATTTTCCAAAACCGTAAAGCGGCTAATTAAATTGAATGATTGAAATACAAAACCTATTTTGTGATTCCTAACTTTAGACAATTCCACGTCGGAGAGTTTTGAAACATCGTCACCATTAATTATGATTTTGCCGGAACTGGGCCTATCCAAAAGTCCTATCAGATACATTAATGTAGATTTCCCGGAACCGGAAGATCCGAGTATTCCACAATATTCCCCCGCCTTGATATGAAGTGAGACTTTATTTACCGCTTCTACCTTATCCTCACCAAGTTGATAAATTTTGCTGACATTTTGTAACTTAATCATATAACACGTCACCCTCGCTGACCCCTTCAAGAATTTCAATATTTTCCTCACCTTCTACCCCGGTTTTTATGTAAACCTTGTTTTCTTTGCTTCCCAGATAGACATACTTTCCGTCTTTGTCGGCATTTACAAACCTTGAGGGAACATAAAGTGTATTTTCACTCTGAGAAAGTATAAATTTAGCATCTCCCGTCATCCCGACCCTAAGAGACTCTTTCAAATCCTTAATCCCAGAGAAGTCTACTTTTACTTCATAGACCGTACCCGATTCTCCGCTTTTGGGCGTAAAACTGATAAATGAGACTTTTCCGGAAAAGTTTTTGTCAAACGAATCCAATGTTATTACTACAGTTTGCCTTGCCGGGTCAATTAGTTCTACTTGAGGCTCCGTAACCATTACATTTATCCCGGGATTTGGATTTGGCAAGGACGTCACCACTCCGGAAAAAGGTGCCGCAATTGTGGCATTTCTAAGGTTGTATAGCGAAGCTGTAACTGCATCATATGCATTGTCACGGGCAACTTCTGCCGAAGTTCTGACAGCTTTCTGAGAATAAGTTTCATCGCCCGAATGATCTTTAACACTATCTAGTACGTTTTCAGCAGAAGCCTGATAGTTTCTGTATGTATTTAATGCCTGCTGATACGCGGAATTCAATATTGTTTTATCAAGCGACACGAGCCCCTGCCCCCGGTTGACCTTATCGCCTTCTTTGACACCCACCCAAGAAATTTTCCCAGAGGTAGGGAAGTATAAAATTGCGTGCCTAACTGCCTTAACCTGGCCGGATAAAACCAACTCTTCGACTACGGGGCCTTTTTGAACAACCACACTAATTCCACTTGGCTTATTACCTCGAGTCAGAATGAAGGCCAAAATAGCCAAAAGCGGCACGGCAGCAAGAACCCAGAACCACTTGCCCATTTTCTTTTTTGCAACCGACAGACGTTTAAGTATTTTCTTCATCGCGATTACGAATTCTATTCCAAATTAGGCTCCGGGGCAATAGTTAGAAGAATAATTTTTTAAATATAGATTTCCAGAAAGATTCCCGCCCTTTTTCATTCTCGTATACCGGCTTTGACCACACGGAAAGAATTAACCATTCCCCTTTTTCGTTTTTCTTGGCCACAACTTCGATTCTTGTACTACCGTAAACTCGATAGTAAACCCAGCTCCCGGAATTACCTTTTCTTGAGGACTGGGGACTGCTCCAAGTTGCCCATGCATCTCCTTGCTTTATTCCCCGATCACGGAGTCTTTCAAGAGCGTGGTTTGTCCAAATAACCCCACCATAATGATTATCCATTATTTTTTAGATACACCGGTTTCTTCGGAAACTTCATCCTTCGGAGATAACTCGTGAAGAATATCGGAAGATATGCTTTTTAGATCGTTTTCCAATTCTTCTCTGATATCCCTGCCGGATTTTTGATTTATATATTCAAAAATTGTTACTTCGTCATGGGGACATTTATGGAAAAGTGCCAAAAATCCCTCATGATGTTCTTTGGGTAATTTATCCAGCACTTTTTCAACAACTTTGTGATTTACTATACCATCTACTATATCTCTAAGTTCATTGAGTTCCTCCGTCGAAGACGCAACATTTTTTATGGCTTTGTCCACTTCTTCAAACATGATTATGTTGTCAAAAAATAATTTGCTCATACTTCAACCATTGTAACTCCTTTTAAATCGATATTGTTATATTGAATAGGCCCTAAAGGAACTTTGTTTTTGGGATCATCAACAAAAAACATCACCACCGCACCTTTTGTATATCTGGATCCACCCAGTGAGTTCATAACCTCAGGACTTCCACCAAATTGTTTTCCGGTCCAAGCTGCCGGGCCTGCCTCCGCAATGTCTGCAATAACCGCATTTCCGTTTGCTGTATTTACCACAAGCACCTTCCTGTATTTATACCAATCTTTGACATAGGAAAGTCTTTCCTCCCAGTCGGGCAGGTAAAGTGTTTGTACGGCGACATACCATTTTTCTCTTTCGATAGCTTCCTCTGTCAAGTTAGACTTGGAACCGGCAAAATATCCCCAAGCTCCGCGGCCAGGCGCCATATAGGTAACATTATCTCCCGGGTAGCGCGCCAGATGTTGCTCGAGTCCTATAAACCCATAAGTTGTGTTTAAGTGTTCGCCTTCCAACGTTGCTTTTGTGTTAACACCGATTACGTCATTAATAACCTTTTCGATCTGCTTTTCCTGAGACCTTGTTAAGGGTCCTACATTATCCGGCAAAATTTCCCTAAGATTTGTGAGTAACTTTTCCTGATTAATCGGCTTTGAAGATTCACTGTTAAAATCTGTAATATTTTTAACAATGGAGGAAATGACGGGCAAATTTCTGGAAGGGGTTGGTACTGCAAAAAGTAAAGTTCCGGTTAACGCCCCGGTTGTAATAACTTTTGCGGAATGTTTGCGGATCTTATCAAGATCAAGACCCTTTTCATCTAAAAACTTTTTGACGTGAGGATATTTTTCAAAAAGACTAGTTTTTGTTTCCAAGCTCTTTAGTTTAAGTTTGTTACGGAGAAACTCAGAAGTGTATTTTTCCTGGGTATACTTTTGGTATGTTTCTTTGGCAGGTTGTGTCATATCCGGCTAGGGGGTTACTTTTTTTAATCTATTCACCACTTCCTCCTTTCCCAATAGTATCATCGAATCATTGACGGGCGGGGTAAATTTAGTTCCGGTTATGGCAATCCGAAGATCCATGAAGAAATCTCCCGTTTTATACTCTTTTTCTTTTATATTTGACATGAGTTTCTCATTCAAATTTTCCAAATTCCAATCGTTAATGCCTTCAATTACTTGTAAAGCATCGGGGAGGTGTTTTTTATAATTTTCGCCAAAAAGATTTATGTCGACTTCAGGTGTTTTCCAGAAAAATCCCGCAAACGTTTCCAAATCGGTAATCTTTTTGATCCTGTCTTTAATTAACTTTGTAATTTGGAGTTTTGTATTTTTGTCCACTTCTGTGAATTTGGAATTCAAAATTTCGAATTTAGCGCAAAGTTCCTCATCTGAAAGTTTTCTTATGTATTCGCCATTAAACCAGTCCAACTTCTCACGGTTAAACACGGGGTTTGATTTCTGAAAACCATCAGCTTCAAAAGCTTCAACAAAATCTTTCAACGAATAAAGCTCTCTGTTATTTTTTGGAGCCCAGCCGCATAAAATCACAAAATTAAAAAGTGCCTCGGGAAGATATCCGTCATTTAGAAGTCCCCTGACTGAAGTGCTACCTTTTCTTTTTGAAAGCTTTCCTCCCTCCGGATCCAAAATATCAGTGAGATGCCCAACCTCGGGAACGGGGTCGAGGGTAACCAGTCGTGCCCTCTCAATATGTGAGAGATTTTCATATCGTGATCATCAACCACCACTGCCAGATGGTAGGTTGGATAACCGTCGGACTTGAGAAGTGTTGCGTCAAAAACTACGTCAGTATTCCACTCAACCGTCTCTCTGAGCACAAAGTCTTTAAAAGATACTGTTTCGCCATCAGGAACCTTCAATTTTATTGCGCCTGAGGTTAGGCCTTTATCCCTGCATGGATCACGGAGAGTATCGGAAAAACCATCCTCTTTCGCATTCTTAGCTTCGCACTGGCAATAAAAAGCATTGTCTTCATCAACCATCTTTTCCGCTGCTTTCTTATATAAATCCAATCTTTCCGACTGAATATAAAACTCATCCCAATTCAGGTCAAAGACTTTCAGTAGGTTCTTTATTTCTTCTATACCGCCTTCAACCTCGCGCTTTTTATCCGTATCTTCAATTCTCAAAATAAACTCGCCGCCTTTGTTTTTAGCCAAAGCATAGGCGTAAAATGCTGTCCTTAGGTTTCCAATATGCATCGAGCCTGTTGGGCTGGGGGCAAAACGAGTACGGACTTTTGGGTTCATAATCGAATTTTACAACACATTCCCATATGGTGCTATAAGTTGCCGTAAATGGCGCCTTCGGAGCACTCTCAAGGCTACCTCTTAGAAAGTACATTGAACGGGAAGCTTGCTAACGATATACTAGAGAGAGTAAAAGAATGTCTTCCTTAACCAACATTTCTATCACGTCAAGAAAAATAATCCGCTACGGTATATTTCTGATACTTTTTTTGATGGTGGGAAGAATATTTCTCGATACGGGTATAAAAATTTATAAAAAACTGTTTCCGTCCCCGCCACCGGCACCGACCGTTAAATACGGAAGGTTGTCTGCAATTCCCTTTCCGGAAAACGGAATAACGGCTAAGCCTACTTATACTTTGGAAACTGCTGAAGGGGACCTCCCTACCAACATCTCTACACAAGCAAAAGTATTTTTTATGCCCAAAACAAACGCCAACCTGCTTTCCCTTGACACTGCCAAAAGCAAAGCTGCAGCATTGGGCTACAGTGCCGATATTCAACAAATTTCCGACACTATTTACAAATTCAAAAACCCCAATTTCCCTACTTATTTACAAATAAATATTGTTACCGGCACATTCTCGGTTAGTTACGATCTGGTAACCGATAGCTCTCCCATTGATTTTAGACCACCTGTGGCGGAAGTTGCGGCATCCGGTTACAAATCTTTTCTTATGGAAGCGGGGCTTCTTCCGGACGACTTGACCGGATCTGTAACCCATGACTTTTTAAAGATATCAGACGGACAGTTGAAAAGTGCTATGTCACTCTCCGAAGCCAATTTTGTGAAAGTTAATTTATTCAGAAAAAATTATGACGAAATACCTGCCGTTACGGGTAACCCCAATCAGGCAAATGTGTGGGCAATAGTGAGTGGAGCCAGGAGCGACGGGCAAGAGATTATCGCATCCGAATATCACTACCGTAGTGTCGATGAGTCTCAATATTCAACATATCCGATTAAAACACCAGCTGAAGCGTTTACGGAACTGCAAAGCGGCCAAGCATTTATTGCAAGTTATGGTTTAAATAAGGACGGCAGCAATATTAAAATCAGGAATGTATATCTGGCGTACTTTGATCCGGATGCTATCACGGAATATTACCAACCGATTTATGTTTTTGAGGGTGACAACGGGTTTACTGCCTATCTCCCTGCCATTACTGCTGATTATTACCCGACAAATACACAGCAATAGGTTTTATTTTTTACCTACAACGGGCATGGGTACCTTCACTTCTTGCCATTCGTAACTGGCAAAAATCCAATCAATAAGTTCTTTGGTTTCACCAAATCTGTCTTGGCTTCCCAAAATCACCACAATTATTTTTTTACCGTCACGCTCAATATAAGTAACTAAATTCTCGCGGGCGTTTTCGGTCCAACCCGTTTTCACTCCCATCACTCCCGGCACTTCATCTAAAAGGATATTCAAATTTTTTAGATTATACTTTTTACCGCCTCCTGCATCGGTCAACGAAACATATTTAGTACCAACAAACTTTGCAAATTGAGGATTTTTCATTGCAACTTCAGAAGCACGCAGTAAATCCTTGACGGTTGTTCTCTGGTTTGCGCCGTCTAAGCCCACGGGGTTTTCAAAATGGGAATTTGTCATAGAAAGATTTGTGGCTTTTTCATTCATTGCTGCTATAAAAGATTCGTATCCACCGGGAAAATTGATTGCCAAAGCCATTGCGGCATCATTCGCGGAATACACCAGAAGTCCATATAGGAGATCTTCAACCCTCATTTGCTCACCGATATAAAGTCCCATTTTTTGTCCATCCACATTTATTCCATACGGAACGGTTAGTACCTGATCAAGTGAATATGTATCAAGGGCAACGAGTGCCGTTACTATTTTTGTTGTCGAAGCGGGAAGAAGTGTCGCGTCCGGATTTTTTTCATAAAGATTAACTCCCGAATTTAAATCAACCGCAATTGCACCCTGGGCTGAGAGAATTGGAAAAACATTACTTTCCGAAAACGTAGAAAGCTCACTTTTCAAGACCGGGTTTTCGGGAAAGTCTTTTGATATAAAGACTTGAGATGGGAAACTTTTTACACTATTCTGCAGATTTTTATTTAGCGATAGTGCCGTTGTCGAAATAAAAACAAAAGCCACCATCACAAAAAATAAGTAATCTTTCTTGTTAATTATAAACTTCATCTGGATAATCGAAGATCTATCCTTTCCATATCTCTGGGGAAAAGTGATGCCTCTCTAACATTTTTAAGACCCAATATGTGCATGGTCATACGCTCCGCACCGAGCGCAAACCCCCCAAGAGGTGGAACGCCATATTTAAAAGACTGGAGATATAGCTCAACATCTTTCTGCTTTAATCCCCACTCATCTAAGTGTTTTAAAATAGTCTCATAATCGTTAAGCCTCTGCCCTCCGCTTGACCATTCGACACCCCGACCTAAAAGGTCAACCGAAAATGCATATGTTGGGTCCTCCGGGTCCGGTAAAACATAGAAAGGTTTCTTCTTTGTTGCAAAATGAGAAATAAATACCAAATCACTACCCTTTTCTTCTAAAGACCATTTACACATTTCGCGTTCGTCTTCCGGAGCCAAATCTTTTTCCTGACGAACATCTCTACCTGTTCTTTGGAAAATAATTTCTTGAGCCTCTTTTAATTTTAATGTGGGAATATTGTCTGAAATCTTCGGTAATGTGGCATTAAAAAGGTCCAATTCTTCCCGGCAATTCTTTTCAACTTCGGAAAATATATAGCGAATAACATATTCCTCCATTTCCAAAACATCGGTCCACGATTCTATAAACCCGAACTCGACATCCAAACTTGTCGCCTCAGTCAGATGCCTTGTGGTAACTGATGGCTCTGCCCTGAATATTTGGTTTACGCTAAAAACACGTTCAAAAATTCCGACCAATAATGATTTATAGAGCTGTGGACTTTGAGAAAGATACGCTTCGTGATCAAAATATTTTACTTTAAAAACTTCCGCGCCACCTTCAGGAACCGAAGATATAATTGACGGAGCCTGAAATTCCACAAAATCCCTTTTAAGAAGTGCTTGCCTAAAGGCATTAATTATTTCCGCCTGAACTTTAAATATAGCCTGCTGTTTCTTGTGTCTAAGGGTAAGCGCTCTATAATCCAATAGTGTTGGTAGGTCAAGATTTAAGTCTTCCGTTCCCATATCAAAGGGTAATTCGGCTGCCTTACTTAGAACTTTCAAGGATTTGATTTGAATTTCGATGCTACCGGTTTTAATTTTGGAATTAACCAAATTCTCAGGACGCCCGGAAACGGTTCCGATTATCTCAACCACGGATTCCGGGGAAACGTGCTCAAGATTCGTTCCGACACACTGAACCATTCCGGATCTGTCCCTTAAATCAATAAAGGTAATCTTTCCGTGATCACGGATTGTATTAACCCAACCCAAGAGACGAACTTCTTCGTCAACTTTATCCACTGTTTCGGCAATCAGATTTCTTTCCATTGCTTTCTCAATTGTAATTTCAAAACACTTTCTTGACAAGTAGCCGCGAATTTATTGTAAAATAGCACTTGTTATGGATAATGAACAAAAGTTGCTTGAAAAGGCACATGTAGTTGCTAAGGAGATGGCCGCAAAGGCTCAAGAAAAGGGGTCTTTTGCCACGTTTAGGGTAGAGACCGTAGCCACAGGAATAAATTCCGGGAAAATAAATATCCTGAAAGAAAAACCTGACGGTGAAATTGTAATTTATCCACAACAAATCGATTAACTCACTTTCCTTAAGTCCTTTATTTTTAACTGAATGGAGCTTTTTCCGTTCCAAACGTTCTCCCCAACTGAGTAAACTATATCAACCACTGTGCCGGAATTTAATTCTGAGTAAATTTCTCCTCCACCAAAATATATTGAATCAAAAATATACTCACCATCCTTTACTTTGAGTTTCAGATGTTTCTTGTCCCTACCGACAACGCCGGCACTCAGAATTTCTACACCGGGAGTCAGAAATACCGGCTCGGGATTACCTAACCCTGTAGGTTCAAACACCAGAATTTCTTTCATTAAATCGGAATTAATTATTTCCAAGTTTATCTGGCAATCAATACGTAGACGTTTCTGTAAAATCTCATCGGTCAATGTTTCATTGGCCAACTTATTTATTTCTTTAGTAAATATTTCGATATTTTCGGACTTTATTGAAAAACCTGCTGCCATTGGATGACCGCCGCCTTCTATATAATATTTGTCGAGCTTTCTGATTGTCTCTATAATATTAAATCCTGTTATCGACCTTGCTGATGCTTTTGCCACATTCCCTTTTTTGGAAATTACAATGGCGGGTCTATAGAACTTTTCTACAAGCCTGGCCGCGGCAAGGCCTATTACCCCCTCATGATATTTTTCATCTGCCAAGACTATAACTTTAGGCGGGTCCTCTTGAGTTACGGAAAGGGCGTGTACCACGACTTCATCAACTATTTTTTGCCTTTCGAGATTCACTTTACCAATGGTATTGGCAATTTGTATCCCACGAACTTTGTCTTTTGTACACAAAAGTCTTAATGATTCCAATCCATGTCTAAGTCTGCCCATAGAATTTATTCTGGGAGCAATTATAAAACCGACTTCATAGGGGCCGATCTCCGAAATCCCCGATTCCGCAAAAAGACCAATCAGACCCGGTCTTTTGGTTTTATTCAATTCCGGAAGGCCATATTTCACTATTGACCGGTTTATATCTATAAGCTGAAGTTGATCTGCAATTGTTCCTATAGCAGCCATTTGGAGCCTCTCTCTGATTCGTGACTCAAAATCCTTGACCTTTAACTTTTTGAGAATTTCTCTGGAAAAAAACCAGGCTAAAGCCGAGCCACTAATTTTTGTTGTATATATAAGTGCTAACGGCTCGGGTGGAATTTTCCCTTTTTGATGATGATCGGTAATGATCATATCGATACCCATCTTTTTAACCTCATTAACTTTATTGCCGGCCGTGATTCCGTGGTCAACTGTGATAATAAGAGAAAGATCGGGGTCGTTCTCTTTTAGTTTTTTGACACTTTCCAAATTAAGGCCATATCCCTCCGAAAATCTTTCCGGAATGTGTGGTAATACAAAAACTCCTATATCATGCAGAGTTTCCCAGAGTGTGGCTGTTCCCGTAATTCCGTCTGCGTCATAATCCCCATATATGATAATGTGTTCACCTTTCTTTCTCGCCTTATCAATTCGACTTATCGCCTTTTCCAAAGATTCCTTATCAATACCCAATTCCTTTAATCCGATATTCATCGGATCTTTTGGTTCTAAAAACGCTTTCTTTTCGCTTTCTTTTTTAATGCCACGGTTTTTTAGAAGAATTTTTATCAGGGACTCAAGTGTTGACACTTGGGGTGTATGAAGGATTTCCCAACGTTTTTTGTAATTCTCCTTAGTTCTTGATCCATGATTCATAATTCGATTTAAAGTATAATCATATCAGTATGAATATCAAACCCCAACTACCGGAGTCTGTCCATGAGATTTTGGAAAAATTTACTAAGGCCGGATACGAAATTTATATTGTCGGAGGTGCTGTCCGGGATACAATCATGGGCAGGATTACAAACGATTGGGACTTCACCACAAACGCCACACCGGAAGAAATATTAAAAGTTATCCCCGGTGGGCTTTACAATAACCAGTTTGGAACGGTTTTTACAGATAACCCGGAGGACGAAGTACATCCGCACGAAATCACCACATTTAGGACAGAGGAAGGGTAT
>Ga0075639_119_pt1 | contig 21269 bp, 23 predicted proteins | sample RifGroA1_FD_68391 | JGI IMG/M metagenome (GOLD analysis project Ga0075639, IMG submission 68391) | Microgenomates (Woesebacteria) bacterium GW2011_GWA1_41_7 | reverse complement strand
TTTCAATAAAATCCCAAATAAACTATGCAACAACAAGAATTTTAATAAAAGATTTCTTAAATAATAAATATGCTCTCCCCCGTTTTCTACCTTGGCAACTCTTTGTCCTGATCCATCGTACCAGAAATAAACCGTGTTAGACGGTACTTGAGCCAAAACCTCAGGAGCATTTAATGCTGTATACAAGAGACAGGCCGTCAGTAATAATATGCGAATCATCGGTAATAAAACTCCCCTAGCCATTTATTCATCCATTTATTCATAAAATCTTGCCTTAACTGTCCCTGAGGCGATTCTTCCCATTTATCATAAATTTTAGCCTCATACTTCTTATGATCGTACTGTGATTCCATATATTTAGAAATACCACGTGGCCATACTTAGTTGATGATTACAAGAAGGTTCCATGGCTAACATTGTACCATCAATTGGACAATTTTGCCCTTGGATCTCTGTCCATGGAGTTTGGATTCTGGAACTGCCCGGCCTTCGCTTTAAAATAAGCAGCAACACCAATCATGGCCGCATTATCACCGTAAAGTTTTTTTGATTTAGGAAAAAACACCTCTACCGAGTGCACATCGCAAAGTCTTCTTAAACGTTTCCTTATTTCAATGTTGGCTGACACCCCGCCACCCACAAATATATTTTTTATCTTAAATTGTGAATGGGACAAATAGTATTCCAAAACTCTAGTTAAATGTCTAAAAGCAACATCCTGAAAACAAGCGGCAAGATTTTGAATTTTCATTTTGTTTAAGGGTTTTTCAGCCTCAACCAATCTTGAATATGCCGTCTTAAGGCCGGAGTAGGTAAAAATTTGTCTTTTTTCCTGCCCGGAGATTGGCACGGGTAGCGTGTAGGCTTTCAAGTCTCCACCCTTTGCAATTTTTTCGAGTACTGCACCACCAGGGTAACCAAGTCCGATCATTCTGGCAGCTTTATCAAGAGCTTCACCCAAAGCATCATCAGTGGTTTGGGCAACAACTTCATAAGTACCGATCTTTATAATTTTTACTAACATCGTATTTCCACCAGAGATAACCAGACCAATTGCAGGAAACCGTAGAGCAGAAAGAGGTCTTTCAATATCTGCGATAGGGGAAAGTAAATGGCCTTCTAGATGGTTAATGGCAATCATTTTTATATTGTGTTTGATAGCAAGTTCTTTGGCCATGGCAATACCGACACCCAAGGCGATAGAAAGCCCTGGCCCAATTGTTACTGCAACCGCGTCAATATCTTGAATATTTGATTTGGCCGACGTTAAAGCCTTTTGAATTACCCAATCAATTCTTTCTTCATGCATTCTTTTGGCAAGCGAGGGCATTACGCCACCGAATTTTGCATGGGCTGTTGCCTGCGACCAGATGGTGTTAGAAAGTACTTTTATTCCATCCGTTACGGCTGCTGATGTTTCATCACACGATGTATCAATCGCAAGAATTTTCATAATTTCTTTTTAAATAACAGGGCGGTAGAACCCTCTTCTGTTCTATAGTATAGACCGACAGTTTCGGCTTTATAGGGATCCAATAGTTTACTCCTATCGTATATTTCAAGCAGTCTTTCTCTATCGTGTTTGCTGAACTCGCCTCTTTTTGCGGTTTTTATTGTTACGTGTGGCAAAAAATTGAAATTGGACCACTCATTTTTGGGAAGAGCTTTGTCCAAAGTTTCCCTAATTTTTTCAAGCTCGTCAGTCCTTTTTATTTTAAGGGCAAAAAGCCCTCGTTTTTCCCCGAGGAAGCCAAGTTTTTCAGGAATGATCGGAATGAAACTTCCGCTTTCCGGAATGGATAACATGGCCTCTTTAATTTTTGGAAACATCTCCTCTTCGATTTTACCCAGAAAGAGAATCGTAATATGATAAAACTTTTTATTTCCATTAATACTTTGTACCCAACTAAAAAGAGGACTTTCTGTTATTGGAATTGCAACGTAGGTCTTATTATAAGTTTCCCCAAGTGATAACTCTTTCATTTTCCTCCTTTCCGAATTCTATTCTGACCCAGATAACCACAGCTTCGTCGTCATACTCCCTTATAACATCGGCAACTCTATCAGCCCATTCAACCGAAATGACCGACTTTTGCTTTATTAATGCGTCAAAGCCAAGTTCTTTTAATTCTCCGGATTTTTCCAGTCTCCAAGCGTCAAAATGATAAAGTTTATTTTCAATACTCTCATATTCATTTTCAATCGCAAAAGTTGGGGATGTGACCAGTTCTGATATTCCCATTGCTTTGGCTAGACCCTTTGTGAACTGAGTTTTACCTGCTCCCATCTCGCCCTGAAGTGCAAAAACAATCGATCTTATACCAAGATAGACCTCATTTTTTTGCCATATTTCTTTTGCCAGATTTTGCGTATTTTCCTCACCAGTACTAAGTATTTGGTTATTTTCCGAGAACTTAATTTCACCTTGCCTCAGAGTTACCGGTTCGTCGAGCGTTGTATCTATAACAGTGGAAGGATCTCTGGTCGGAAGTGTGCCGGCATCAATTATCAGGTCTATTAATTTTTTTTGTTTATCACTTAAGTTATTTAGTATGTCCGAGATTTTGTATGGACGTTTTTTATAACTTGCGTTGGCAGATGTTGCGGTAATGGGTTTGCCAAAATCTTCTAATAGTTTATTTACAAATTCATAATCGGGGACCCTAATGCCAATTTTTCCGTCTTCAGATTCCACTCCTTTTGCTAGTTTGTGTTTTCCGTTAACAATAACAGTGAGAGGACCGGGTAGAAATTGATTAAAGATTCCTAATGCCGTTTTGTTTAAACTTCCGTACACTTTTGCCATTTTAGTGTCCTTAACTGCTATGGAGTAGGGTTTTCCCAGGGGCCTATTTTTGTATGCGGTAAGTTTTTTAACGGCTATAATGTTTGTTGCGTCAACTCCTGCGCCGTAGAGGGTTTCGGTCGGGTAAATTATTAAACCCCCCTCGTTTAATACCTTTGAAACTTCAGGAATTAAGTTCGGATTCCCAACAGCTTTAATTATCCGCATGAGCAATTATAACCAGTCATTGGTAACTAGTCACTAGTAAATGATGCTATTGTGAGGGACCGGTACCTCGAAGATAGACCGCCTGCCAAGGTTTATAGTTACTCAGGAAAGTTTTGTTTATTATTTCTTGTCCATCTCTGGTAACAACATAGTTAAAAGTTACCTTGGCTCCCCAAGCTTTATAATCAATCTGTTTTATTGTTCCGGAAGGTAGTGACGGATCGTCCTGATAAAGATCCTCAGGGGGAGCAACAACACCGGTAACAACAGGCTTAGTAATAGAAGCTACTCGGCCGTCACTGGTTCCGTAAATTTCAAAAACCAGAGAATAATTTTTAGTATCGGCAGTCGCCTCAATAAGTATGTATCCCGGAGTATCATTAACAAATTTTAGATCAGGTGACGGGCTGTAAACAGTGGCGTCAAGGCCAGGCGAAGATCCTTGTTCATAATAACTTACCCTGTATGCATGTGCCTGTCTTTCTGTAATCGGAAGACCGGAGTTTAATAGAGCACGGAAAAGTGTGGAGGAAACCTGGCAAACACCGCCCCCGTCACCTAAAATCGTTTTTCCGCCACTAATGATATATGCCTGTTGATAACCCGTAAATGCAGATACATCCCCCAATGCGGTATTAAAGGAAAATGAGTCACCAGGCTTTACGAGAGTCCCATTTATTCTACTAGTTGCAAGGGAAATATTGTGAACACGCCCGGGGATTGAGTGGTAGTAGGTTGAAGTACCTCTTCCGATAAGCTCATTTATTCCTAGGTTGTTTACCTTATCAGTGGTTATTTCGGGTGGTGTCTTGTTTGTGGGAACATTAAGTTCAATGCTTTTTTCCTCGGATACTTCAAGATCTTCAAGTTTTCTGATAAGTTGAGTTTCAAATTGGCCGGTATCTATCTTAATTCCGTCTAAGGCCGGTTCGAATTCAGTTACTTTGCCGTTTTCAAAAACAAATTTTGGGTTTTGAGGATCCCTTTCAAAGGTTTTAGCTACAGTTTTAAGAGTATCCTCAATTGCTTCGCCATCATACCCACCCTTTGGATTTAGTAGTTTAAAAATAGCTGAGTCTTGAAGAACCACACTGTCATACTCGAATTTTAATGATATGTTTTTCCCAAAGAATTTTTCGGCTCTTGATGCATAATCTTTTGCTTCGGTGTCGTTTAGAGTGTTATCAACATCCTCGACAGGAACTGTGATTCCTTCTTTTCTGTTTTGAGCCAAATTATTAATAATTGCTGAAATCAATTTATCTTGGTTGACTTCTTTGCCGGCAGAACCTTTGTTGACCAGAATGCTACCGTTAACCTTTGAAACTGAGGGATCAACAGAATCTATAGAAATCTGTCCGGCGATGATTGAGACAATCTTTTTAAGCATGTCTTCGTCAAAAGAAGTAACAAGATTAAAATTATTGGGATAAAAAAACAATTTAATTCGCTTTTCAAAATCGTTAAAAATGTCTCCACCTCTGGTAAATTCGTAGGCATTTTGTACGGAGGCAGATAGGTCATAAGAAAGCTTTATATCACTCGATTTAATTTTAAAGATCTGGTCCTGGTAATTTAAGGTAATTTCGGGCGGTACAGAAACATATTTTGACAAAACAGTAAACGCTTCTTGAGGGTTTTTCCCGGCAACTGAGACACCTGCGATCGATGAGTTTGGATAAACCTTACCGCTGTAAGCTGCAACATACGCAAAAGCCCCGGCCAGAATAATTAATATAAATACGGCGAGCCCTATAATTACTCGTAGTAAATATTTTTTTACAATAGGCTTAAAAGTTATCTTCATTTTTAATAGAATATCTTGCCATATTTCAGGCTTATGATACCATTTAAATATAGCCTAAAAGGCCTACCTATGCCACCTTCCAGTAATATTTATCAAAATAATCAAAATATAAACACTCCGGTTCCCACAGGGGTTCCGGTATCCGAACCTGTGATTACGGCAAACGCCCCTGCTCAAACCGCCCTCTCCTCAAAAAAGAAAAACTCAAAACCATTGATTATTATTGGAATAATAATTTTATTGCTTGTTTTGGCGATGGTTTTTTATAGACTATTCAGCAAGACTTCAAACAAAGTGTCGGGTGAAATAGTATGGTGGGGACTTTGGGAGAGCCAATCTGTAGTTGAACCGTTGATTTCTACATATGAATCCACCCACCCCGGTGTAAATATTACGTACGTAGAACAATCGAAAGAAGATTATAGAGAAAGATTGTCAAATTCTCTTGCAAAGGGCGAGGGACCTGACATTTTTACATTTCATAACACATGGGTACCCATGTTTAAATCAGATCTTGATGCTCTTCCACCGTCAGTAATGACAGCAGCAGACTACTCAAAAAACTTTTACCCGGTTATAACTTCCGATTTATCGTATGGAAATTCTATTGTCGGAATTCCCATTGGATACGATGCACTTACATTATTCATAAATGAGGATATCTTTAATAAATCAGGTAAAACACCTCCAACCAATTGGGCCGATCTTAGGGATTTAGCAAAAGAATTAACCATAAAAGATGATAAAGGGATAATTACCCAATCCGGAGTTGCGTTGGGGAGAACCGAGAATGTTGATAATTGGCAGGATATTTTGGCACTATTGATGATTCAAAACGGAGTGGATCTGAGAAACCCGGTAGGTGACAAAGCGGAAGGTGCTTTAACATTCTTTACTCTTTTTTTGTCTGTAGACGGAGTTTGGGATACGACTCTTCCCACCTCAACCCAAGCGTTTGCGGCAGGTAAATTGGCGATGTATATTGCTCCGAGCTGGAGAGTTTTTGATATTCAAAGACAAAATCCAAACTTAAAATACAAGACAGTTCCTATTCCTCAACTTCCAAAAGACAGCCCCGACGAAGTAGACATAACGTATGCAACGTATTGGACCCAAGGTGTTTGGTCAAAAAGTGCGTCCAAATTGGCCGCCTGGGATTTTTTAAGTTATATGGCATCAGCTGATTCTCTACAAAAACTTTATCAGAATGAGTCTGCAGTTAGAAATTTAGGAGAGGCATATCCGAGAACTGATATGGCATCGCTTTTAATTGACCATCCTATTATTGGCTCTATTATTGCGCAAGCACCCGGGGCGAGAAGTTGGTATCTCGTAAGCCGCACGTTTGATGGCGCTACAGGAATAAACACACTAATTTCCAATTATTTTGGAGACGCCGTTAATGCAGTGGCCGATGGTGAGAAATCCGCATCTGAGGCTCTTGAAACCGTTGCCCAAGGCGTTGCTCAAGTGCTGGCGCAGTACGGAATTTCAGTAAGATAATGCAAGCATCGCACGATTTTACCTCGGGTTCTAAGAAAAATCTGCTAAAAAAAGACCTAGAATCTTCGGACGTATTTTCTATTTTTTATCACAATATTTTTGAGTATCCATTAACATTTTCAGAGCTTGCCAAATGGACATCTAAAAACCCACCGGATATTTCAGCAAAAGTTGGTTACAAGAATGGTTATTATTTTGTTGACGGAAGTGCGGGACTTATTTACAAACGGGCAATCAGACATAGGTTTTCTCAAAAGAAAATCAAAATTGCCGAAAAGGCCGCCAAATTTCTTTCACTGATTCCGGCAATAAAGATGATCGGTTTAAGCGGATCTGTAGCTATGGACAACGCAGAAAGGGGGAGTGATATAGATCTTATTATCATCACCAAAAAAGGAAGCCTTTGGACCACAAGAATGATTGTTTATATGATGCTTAATCTTTTGGGTTACCGTCTAAGAATTCCCAGGAATCTGAAGCAGAAGGACAGACTTTGTTTAAATATCTGGCTTGATGAGAGCGATCTTAAGTGGGGCAATAGGGAAAGAAATTTATATACGGCCCATGAAATTTTGCAAATTATTCCTCTTATCAATAAGAAACATACTTTTGAAAGTTTTTTAATTGAAAATATATGGGCTTTAGATTATTGGCCCAACGCAGTTGACAAAAAACGGATTATTAAGATTAATACATCATATACGAAATTAAGAAACCTAAACCTAATAGAACAAATTGCCTACAAAATACAATACTTTTATATGAAAGACAAAATTACAAGAGAAGTGATAAATCCGACCCGCGCCATTTTTCATCCAAACAATTTAAGTAAGGATATTCTCGGTAAATTGGCAATTGACAAGCAGTGAGCAAATTCGTAAAATAGCACTCAGAAGGTTGGAATGCTAATTTACTAGTTGACAACCTTTGATTTGTTTTTAAAATAAAGATCTGAAATGACAAAACTTAATTTAAGGCCAAGCCCGGGATATATTTTAATTGAGCCATTAGAGGCAGAAACCAAAACTTCATCTGGAATTTATCTTCCGGAAAATTCTTCCGAAAAACCGCAAAAAGGAAAAATCATCGCTGTCGGTCCATCTGCTTTTCAAGATGGACAAAAAATAGAATCTCCCGCAAAAATTAACGAAGTTGTGTTTTATAAGAAATGGGGAGGAAACGAAGTTAAAATTGGAGGAAAAGACTATCTGTTTGTGAAATTTGAGGATATTTTAGCCACAGAAGCCTAAATATTTATCAATTAATAAACCATATATGGCAAAACAATTAAAATTTGGCAGCGAAGCAAGACAATCCCTACTCAAAGGAATTGATACCGTAGCTAAAGCGGTTGTTACAACCCTCGGGCCTAAAGGCCGAAATATCGCTTTGGACAAAAAATGGGGAGCTCCAAACATAGTCCACGACGGCGTAACTGTAGCCAAAGAGATTGACCTTCCGGATCCGTTTGAAAACATGGGTGCTCAGCTTGTAAAAGAGGCGGCCAGTAAAACTAACGACAATGCGGGGGACGGAACCACAACATCTACACTATTGGCTCAAGTTATAACCCAAAAAGGTATGGAAAAAATTAATTCCGGTGCTAACCCTATGATAGTGAAACGCGGAATTGAGAAGGCTGTTGAGGCGGTAACTGCTGAATTAAAGAAAATGGCAAAACCCATAAAAGGTCGGGAAGAGATTGCCCAGGTGGCGACAATTTCTGCAGGTGATGAAATAATCGGAAATAAAATAGCGGAGGCATTGGATAAAGTCGGTCGCGACGGTGTTGTGACGGTTGAAGAAGGAAAAGGGCTTACAATCGATATTGAATACAAAGAGGGAATGGAATTCTTTTAACCGATAAGAAAGTTTCTTCAATTCAGGAAATACTTCCTTTCCTTGAAAAATTTGTTAAGGTTTCTAAAAATTTAGTGATTATAGCTGATGAGATTGAAGCCGAGGCCCTCACAACTTTGGTTGTAAATAAATTAAGAGGAGCTTTTAATGTTTTAGCAATTAAAGCCCCGGGCTTCGGTGATAGGAGAAAAGAAATGCTGGACGACGTAGCAGTTCTTACGGGCGGAACAGTAATCTCCGCCGATACAGGACGAACTTTTGAATCGGTTGAGGTAACCGACCTTGGACGTGCAGATAAAGTTTGGGCAGACAAAGATAATGCCAGAATTATCGGAGGAAAAGGGGAGAAGGCGGCCATTGATGCAAGAATTGCTTCTATTAAAAAGCAAATAGGATCATCCGATAGCGATTTCGATAAAGAAAAGTTTGAAGAGCGTCTCGCCAAACTTGCCGGAGGAGTAGCGCAAATAAATGTTGGAGCGGCAACGGAGGTTGAATTAAACGATAAAAAAGAGAGAGTCAAAGATGCAGTTGGGGCAACAAAAGCTGCGATTGAAGAGGGTATCGTTCCGGGTGGTGAGACAGCTTTTTTAAGGGCAAGTGCTGTGGTAAAAGAAGTTAAGGTAGAAAAGGGTGACGAGCAGATTGGAGTGGATATTATCAAAGAAGCACTTAAGGAACCGATTAAATGGCTCGCTAAAAACGCGGGTGAAGACGGCGAAGAAGTGCTAAAGAAGGTGTTGGCGAAAAACGACGTTGGTTACGGATTTAATGCACTAACCGGAGAATTTGGATCGATGCTTAAAATGGGCATAATTGATCCGGTTAAAGTTTCAAGAAGCGCGCTTCAGAATGCAGCCAGTGTGGCCATGATGGTTTTGACTACAGAAGGACTTGTCACAGACATACCCGAAGAGAAGAAAGAACCCATGGTGCCGTCTGGCGGAATGGGAGGTATGGATTACTAAGCTAATCCTCGATTTTGAATTTTTCTATTATTTCCCCATAAGTTTCAAATATTTGTTCTGGGGTTAAATATTTGTCCTCGCAGGCAATTTCATATAACACCTTGCATTTATTTGAAACACACTTGTCCATATGCTTGATCACCGCCCACCAATCGTTTATAGATACCAAGTCTTGACCGGTGATATACCCGTTTAGGAATACTAAAACAGTAGTTTGATTAAAACGACAGTCCGTTTCCACTGCTTCCTTTGCGGCATTATCTATCAAATAGTTGATTTTGCAGGCTCCTATGGCATTTAGTTCAGGCCAGACCCCATCCCTTGTTTTGTCCGGCGAATCCAGATATGTATCGCCAAACATACTTTTAAGTTCGGGAACTGTGTCACCAATGTTACCGAACAGTTCTCTAAGTTTTTCTTTACCCATTTTGTGTAACAGTAGAATATAATAAAATTTCTGATGTGGGAAGAGGCTGAAAAATTTCTCCTAAAAGATAAATATTTGTCTCCGTTAGTCAAAAAGTGTGGAAGCTGCACCATTAAGAAAAGCATGAAATTCAGATATTTTGTGGATCTCCTTGAATCAATTGCCAATCAACAGCTTTCGGGTAAGGCGGCGTCAACCATTTTTGGGAGAGTGAGGGATTTGTGTGACGGAGACATTAATCCGGAAATAATTTTAAAGTTGAGTGAAGAAAAGTTAAGAAAAGCAGGTCTTTCGTTTGCAAAAATCAGATACATCAAGGATTTGGCGAGTAGAACCAAAAGTGGGGAGTTGGATTTGAAAAAACTGTATAAATTAACCGACGAAGAAGTAATCGGAAAGCTTATTGTAGTAAAAGGAATTGGCCGATGGACAGCCGAGATGTTTTTAATGTTTTCTTTGGCCCGCCCGGATATTTTTCCGGTCGATGACCTTGGGGTTAAAAAAGGCTTTGAAAAAGTCACCGGTAAAATGTTTGATAAAGAAAAATCTTTTAAATTTGCGCATAAAAATTGGGCACCTTATAGAACGGTAGCAAGTTGGTATCTGTGGCGTAGTCTTGAAAACTAACCGGCTTTATGTCATCATCGCACAAATGTTGACCGAAAAAGAATCGGAGAGGTTAAATCCCCAAGACAGGGTGGTAATGTTTCTCGTTTACAACTCTTCAAATAATAAATTTATAATTGAGGAGAGAACCAGAAAAAACTCAGTCTATTACGGATCTTTCATGATACCTGCGGGACATATTAATGAAAATGAAAAATCGGAAGATGCCCTGGTGAGGGAGCTTTGGGAAGAACAGGGAATCGTTCCAACAGAAATATTGCACATCGACACGTTTAAGAATGTATCTATGCACGGAAACACGTTCCTGGTTGATGCATATTTAATAAAATCCTATCAGGGTGAAATTGTAAATAAAGAGCCCGAAAAGTGTAATTTACATCAAATGAGTTTTGAGGAAGCGATCCAAAATATGGAGCATGTTCACAATAAGTATGTTCTTCTAAAAGCAGAAGGTTTATTTAGATAAAACAGTCAAGGGACTTAAGGAAACTCCGTTTTGGTGAATCTCGAGATGTAAATGTGTACCGGTAGCACGTCCGGTTGCACCCATAAGTCCGACAACAACATTGGTATCAACCGCTTGTCCGGTTTTAACGGTTATTTTTGATAAATGGGCGTAATATGAGTCGATTCCGTTTTTGTGCTCAAGTACTACTAAATTCCCATACCCCGACCTATCCCAACCGGCGTAGGCTACAACTCCTGGCATAATTGGGGTAATGATATCCCCGGTTTTTCCACCCAAATCAAGACCTTGATGAAAAAAGGCATAGTTTTGGTTAATACGAATAACCTCAACCGGATATTCCATCCCTTTTTCTGTGGCGAGATTTGTTTGGCTTTCAATAATCACATTGGCAACACCTTCTGCCTCGGCGCTGGAAGCTTGGGGGATAAATATGGCTGTGATTGCAACAAAAGCAAATACTCCCGCAAAAACACCCTTTGTGTTTTTATGGTCAACGAGGTATCTGACAAATCTGGCAGCAAAGGTGCCCTTTCTGTATTTTCTTCTAACAATAGAAGGAGTTGGCAGAATAGGCTCATCCAACAGAGGTTTTCGCCTCTTGACCAGTTTTACGTCAAGTTGGAGGTCGATTCTAATTTTTCTCATAATGTGCCATTAGATCCTGGCACTAGATTGTCCGATTTCGGCGCAGCAACACCATAATAATTTGGTGTTTATTCATACCAACCAATTGGGGGCAGGCACAAAAAATCCCGCTTAGTGCGGGACGAGTCGCTATCTTATACTATGAAAAGCCCAAATGTCAAGTTTGGGCGTTCATAAATATTAGAGGCCACGACCAGAATCGAACTGGTGCATAGCTGTTTTGCAGACAGCCGTGTTTCCTCTTCACCACGTGGCCAACAAACGTATTTTACCATGCCTGTGGCAAACTTGTTTAACCCCATGGCAAGCACTGCTTTCCATGTGTTACACTCGGACACAATGAAGGGCCTAAAAACTACGTTTATTGTCATACTTTCCTTACTGATATTGACGGGGGTAGCCTTTTTCCTGGCTGGTAAATTTAGTCCAAAACCGGGCGGAATTAGGATTGAAACTACTCCTAATTCCTCGGTTTTTATAAACGGATCTTTGGTGGGGGAAACCCCCTACAATGACTCTTTCAAAGCAGGAACAATGATTCTAAGACTTGTTCCAAAGGGGTCTGGTGAAAGTCTTGTTCCTTTTGAAACTTCGATCACTTTAGAACCCGGAATAGAAACCATAGTGGGTAGAAATTTCGGAACAAGTGAAGACAACTCTTCCGGATACATTATCTCTTTTCAGAAAACTAAAGCCCAAACTGCGAGTTTAGTAGTAATTTCTCAGCCCACCAATGCCCAGGTTTTAGTGGATGGTGTTTCCAGGGGGTTTTCAACTTATGACATTTCGGCAATAGCACCCGCAAAGCATACGGTTACTGTAAAATCTCCCGAATATTCAGATTTTTCCATGACTGTAAACACGCTAGTTGGCTATAGATTAACCTTCTACGTCAAGTTGGGACAGGGTAACATTCAAGAAAACCCATCCAATAGTGATTCTCAAAAGATTAAGATGAATGTTGTAACAATTTTAGATACGCCAACCGGATATTTGAGAGTTCGTTCAGAACCCGGATCTGCCGGTGAGGAGATTGCTCAGGTAAAACCGGGGGAGACATTCCCTTATCTTGATACAGATGTGTCAACAGGTTGGATTGAAATTCAATACGAAGCGTCAAAATCAGGTTTGCCTTCGGGAATTGCTGGGTGGATTTCGGGGAGCTATGCTACTGTGAGTGCAGAAGTAAGGTGATTATTGGATTACTGAAATTCCACTGTATAAAATCCAATAGACAAGGATTACCCAAAGAGCGACGGCAATAACTAAGGCTTTGTCTGTAAGGAGGAGTCTCTCCGGTGTCTCACTTTTTCCCTGGAAGATGAGCGACTCGTATCTCATGATTCCAAAAATGGTTACGGGTATGGTTAACATCAGAAGTTTACCAATCGCTGTTGTATTTGATAGTTCTGCCAGAACCAACCAGAAAGGTGTGGATGTTCGCGGACTTTCAAAAAATGTAAAAAGTGACCAGGACATCCAGGAAGCATTTCCAAACATAGTCACATAGGAATTTAACAAATCTTTGTGGTAGGACCCCAGACTTTTTCTGGTCAGACCATCAACATTTTGAATAACATTAAGTTCGGCCCTTCTCTTTCCCGATGCCAGAAAAAGAGCAACCGAGATCACACATAGGAGAAACCAGACTGACAGATGGGCGTTAATTACAAACGCTCCTGCATAAACTCTTAGAACAAATCCTGCAGCGATAATAATTATGTCCAAGATTGCTATATTTTTTAACCATAAGCTATAGAAAAACTGAATCACTAAATAAATCATGATTAATGTCAAAAATATCGGATCTAAATTCCCAACCGAAGTGACCACAATAGCACAAAATATCAGAGCTATAACTTCAAAAATAGCAAGAGGTATGGGAAGCGACCCTGAAGCAATTGGCCTGAATCTTTTTACAGGATGAAGCCGATCCGAGTTCCTGTCAAAAATATCGTTAATGATATATGTTGCCGAAGTTATAAAACAAAAGGCGATAAACGCCCAAATAGTTTTATTTAGGGAAAATTTGTCGAAAAGATACCCTGACAGGAATATCGCTGCAAAAACGGAAAAGTTCTTTGTCCAATGAATGGGTCTGGCAACTTTTATTGCTGCAGCGATTAACGATCCTTTTGATTGTTGGTCTTTTTGGGTTTGTATGTAAATTAAGTGCCAAAAACCCCAGAATTGCCGTTACCGTCCAATAAAAGATGGCAACCTGAGTCTTACTTAGTCCGGCATCAAGTAGTCTATGGTGTAGATGCCCACGATCCCCCCACACGGGAGACTTGTGGTTAAGAATGCGCCTAATGATCGTGTAGCCAGTATCAATTAAGGGAACTCCAAGAACAACAATCAATGTGCCAACCTTTGTTGTTGAAAGAATAGATAGAACTGCCAATAGGTACCCGGCCAACGTGCTTCCACTATACCCTGGCATTATTTTTTGAGGGAAGATGTGCCATGGCAAAAAACCAAAATACGCCCCCGCCGTAATTGCGGCCAGAATTATTACTGACCATTGGGTAATGTCTGCAGAAAATCTTAAAGATAAAAACGCTATTGAAAGAGCAGCAATGACAGTAACTCCACTTAATTGTCCATCAACCCCTTTTGCTCCCATGTTGACGATGTTCATCAAGAAGGTGATCCAAAGAATTGCAAAAATGTCTGAAGCGACCCAAATACTACGTGTTTCTCCAAATAACTCGAAGCTTATTTGAGGCTGATTCAAATTTATAATTCCACCCATGGGGTTTGAAATGAATGATATTCCAATGCCCGCGGCAATGGGTGCAGCTGCTGCAACAAAACCGATTGCGAGTCTCAAATAAGGGTTGATGTTGTATTTGTCATCAAGCACACCCAAAACCACCAAAATAGTTGCCCCTATCAATATTCCGATTAGGTGTTTATCTATAGGCAAAAATATAAGACTGGCTGCAAGAAGGGCTATAAAGATAGGAATACCTCCTCCCCGGGGAACGGGATAGGTATGAATTACCTTTGGGTGTTTATTTTTGGCCGGGTCATCAATAATTCCGATTTTCTTGGCAAACTTAATAACCAGGGGTGTTGTCAGAAACGCAATGGTTGCCGAGATTATCCATGGAAGTAAAAATATATTTCGTAGATTGTTCATATTAGAAAAACCCAACCAACATAATAATTTTGGCCACGGTAGTGCTTGCCATTATCGAAATAATCAGCGATGAAACGGCAACAATTTTTCTAATAAACTCGTCTTTGGTGGAGATGTTTACGAAAAGATTAGCGGCGGTGATTAAAATAGACACTCCCGGAACTACGAAAATAAACCAAGTTGGGGTCAGTTGTTCGGAACCTGTTGGCTTCCCATAGAAAAGGGGAATGAGGGGGGGTAAAAAATTCATGATTACAAAAACTATCAAAATGGTAAAAATAGCCAACAGGAAGGCAGCCAGGAAGTAATTTCTAAATGCTACTTTTTTCCACCACATGTTATTAAATTTATATTCAGTTCTTGGTCCTAACGATCGAGAGCCTACGATTTTCTGAAATATTTTCTATATTGTACGATATCTATTTTGTGGGAGCAAAATCGATTCGGGAATAGATATTGGCATCCTCTATCTGGTTAACCAGTAGATAGCTACTTTTAAGAAGCTGGCCAAGTTCCGGAAAAGGATAAGAACTGCTTAGAATTATAAATTTTGGAAGGGTGGACGCAATATTTTTAGCTTCGATTTCCTTACTCGAATAATCGTTTATATGATAATCCGCTACATACTTAATTGGGGGTAAACGTTTTGAAAGCGCATATACCGCTGCGGAGTCAGGACTCCACATAAAAACACGGTCTTTCTGATTGCTTGATTTAGATAAAAACTCAGCGATTTTGTAATTCCTGTTTGTTGTGCTGGAAAACCCATCAAAATATTCTTCCTTAGTTGTTTTTTGTGTAACAAAATTTATAAATTGGGCATAGTATGAAGTTGTTGGATAAACCCAGAATTTATAATAAACAGGTACGAATAAAAATAACGCCAGCGGAAAAACCGCCAAAGATTGCTCGATACTTTTTTCGGCAAAGAGTATGGAAAGAAGTATTGAAACCGGAGCAACCGCCTGAATCAAATAATGTGGGTAAGGTCGTTCCGAGAGCGTGATTGCAAAAAGAGTTAATAAAATCCACAAGGTTAAAAGTACAAAGTTCTTTGAAAGTTTACGCCTAAATATAAAAAGAACAGAAGAACCTATTAAAACCACGAGTCCACGAATTAGTAGGGGAGCATTTCTGACGATGAATGATTTTTGGACATCCCCGGGTCTAAAGCTGCTCAAATACCCGACGTTTTGCATGAAAGCAGCCTTAATGTATTCCGGAAGCGCTCCTTTAAAAAAGTACCAAACCATAGTTATGATTATTGGGGAGACAAAACCCAGACCGAGTATGAAAGTGTTTTTGAGAATATTTCTCCAATTTTTAAATCCGTCGGTAATAATCCAATAGAGAACGATAATTGGCGCATCAAAAGCCGCGGGTATTTTGAAAAGTGCCCCCAATCCCAAAAGAACCCCGGAAAGATAAACCTTTCCCGGTGTCGGACCTCCTTTTAAAAGAATCAAGAATGCTGTTATGGTAAAGAAAATCATAAATAGCTCGGAATTAATCGTTAAACCTTCAAGAAGAGGAAGGGTGGTTAAAAGTGCAAAAATTAACGTGGAAAGTTTTTGGGCCTTTTCATTACCATTTAAAATTACCTTAGTTAATTTATAGAATAGGAAAATAGTTATCAAACTCCAGAAAGTCAAAATAACCTTGAACCAGAATAAGTTTCCGCTTAAAGCAGCGGTCAAATAAAGAAGGGGAGGCTTGTTATCGTGAACGCCCTGGTAAAGTGTCATTCCCTGGTTTACCCCTTGGCCCAGTGTCATATAAATCATCTCGTCCCCGTAATAGTAGGGCTCAAAAAAGGAGGGGACTCTTAGAATGAACACTAAAGATAGAATTACAAGAAGCCAGGTTGGGATATCCGGAAGGTGGAGAAAGTCTCCGATCTTGTGAAGCTTTAGCCAGAATGCCTTCATAACATATACAGTTTAAGGTATAATTTCCGTATATGCAAAATGTATTAGTAACCGGTGGTGCAGGCTTTATTGGTAGTCATCTTTGCGAAAAATTAATGGACCTTGGTTATAAGGTTACCTGTCTGGATAATTTTCTGACCAGTTCGAAAAATAACATCGAACACCTGCTGGGTAAGCCCAACTTTGTTTTTGTGGAAGCGGATGTTGCCAAGCCCTTAAATCTATCAAGTCGGTCGTTTGACTTTGTTTTTCATCTTGCTTCTCCAGCGTCACCAATTGATTATCAAAATTATCCAGAAGAAACACTTCTTGCCAATTCTATGGGTACTTTAAATATACTAAAACTTGCGAAGGAAACAGGGTCAAAGCTTCTAATAGCATCAACATCGGAAATTTACGGAGACCCTCTGGAACATCCTCAAAAGGAGACTTATTTTGGAAACGTAAATACTTTTGGACCCAGGTCCTGTTACGATGAAAGTAAAAGATTTGCAGAAACTGCTACATATGTTTATATACGAAAACACGATATTGATGCAAGAATAGTCAGAATATTTAATACTTACGGCCCAAGGATGAAAAAAGATGACGGAAGAGTAGTTTCCAATTTTATTATGGATGCACTAAACGGCACTCCTTTTAAAATTGATGGAGACGGTAGCCAAACCAGATCTTTTTGCTATGTTGACGATTTGGTCGATGGACTTATCAAAGCAATGTTTACGGAAGGGACTTCCGGGGAAGTATTCAATTTGGGAAACCCGGACGAGTTCACAATTAAAGATCTGGCGGAATTGGTAGCAAGGATTGCCGGGGGTGAATCGGAAATTCTTTATAGCGGTGAATTTAGAGAGAACGATCCCATGAGGAGAAAGCCTGACATAACAAAAGCAAATACAGTACTTAATTGGGAACCCAAAACAAAATTGGAAGAGGGCCTCAAAAAAACGATCGAATACTACAAAAATAATTAAACCTTTTCAGTGACTTTATACTCTATGGCACAGTTTGCGACTTACGAAAAAGTGTTTTTGAGTAACAAAGCAAACTAAGTCCATATAGAAAAAAGTCATAAATTATACTTTTTCAGTGACTTTATACTCTATATATTTTCCCAGCATCAGTCTTGTGTGAGCATCAAGACCCGGTAAGGCGGTAAAGATAAAACCGGCGATCGGCATTAATATAAATTCAAATGGAGTAAGTATTTTTCTTATAAGGGACACATTTTTTGGCCTTGGTGGTTTTTGAATATTATCGATAATTACCATGATCATTAAAAATACGAGTGCTAAAGTCAGTATCAAAGATGAGAGTTTGGGTATTGTGTAACCAAGTGCCGTCCTTCCGAATGCAGGGTTAAGAAGTGTGGGGATGGTCAGACCGACAGAAATGATAAACCAGTTAACTGGCCATAGAAAATGCGACCAGAGAACCTGAATCAATCTCATTGTCTTGTCCCAAAAAGGAACGTTTCTGGTCAGGAAATAACTTTTAATGATCCAAGGGTCATCGCTTACCCCCCAAGCCCATCTTTGAAGCTGCTGATATTGGTTTTTAATAGTTTTCCAAAACGATTCTGATTGGGCCGCGTCAGCGAATAGGGGAAGGTAAATCGGCTCAACTTCCACTCCACCACCGCTTTTATAAAAAGCCTTAAAAAATATTCCCCAGTCCTCGGGGATTTTGTCCGCATCCCAGTATCCGACCGAGTCAAGTAGTTTAAAAGAGAGGGCGTAATTTTGGGTATTAATTAGTTTATCTTTACGGACAAGCTGGGAGAGGTTGTTGATAGACATTAAAGTGTTGGAAACACGCGATATGGCAGGAATTTCCCAGATGTTGTTGTAAAACATCACCGACGGTTGCCAAAACATTTTATAGCGGTTAGGGTCGTCCAAAAATTTATAGGTCAGACAGGCGAAATGCTTAGAATGAAATTTATGGTCAGCATCGCAGGATGTCACCGTAAAGTAGTCAATGTTAAGTTTATTGGCATCGATGTAATTTTTCTTCATCCAGACGGCTGCATATTTTTCATTTGAAGCCTTGCCGACAACCTCACCCTGTTCCAATTTGTGTACGGTTCTGAAAAAATGTCCAAAAACATTTTTGTATCTTTTCTCGAGGCTTTTCCACTTCGCGTCACGATCAGCAGCCGGCTCTTTTTCCTCCATTGCAAGAACTGGGATAATCTGACTGGTTGGAAGTTCCTGTTTTGCAAGTGAGTCGAGCGTCCTTTCAAGAATGTGAAGAGGTTCTTTATAGGTGGGAATGATGACAACGTGTTTTACTTTTTTCCAGTCTGGGAAACCCTTTACGTCGCCCATCCAGTCGTAAATTTTTGCCGCCTGTATTCTAGTATTAGAAACGATAGCATTAACTGCGATCTGAAATGACTGATAAAACCAGTAGATGATAAAAGCGAGAACATAGAAAGCTACAACATTTGGCATCACAAAAATTCCCCAATATGGGAAAAGAATTAGATTCCAAGATACAAACCCGGGGAGAATTTCCAAAAGGCGCTGTATTTGTTTATCGTGTTTTTCAATGAAATTTCGCATTGTTAACTTAGGCGGGGGAACAAAGGACTGCCGGATACTATTTTCGGTCCCTTAAACTGGTTTTCAATTTTTTCGGCTGTCTCGGGTAGAAAAGGCTTTAGATTGTGAACAAGGTCGAGTAACTTTGCTACGTAAATATCTAATTTTTCCTTTAGTTCGTTTTTATTGGTAATTTTCCATGGTTCGTCTTTGTTTATCAGCCCATCGATAGTTTTAATTTGGGACCAGAGATTAAACATTGCGGTATCAAATTGATAGTTTTGCAGATTAGGCTCAATTACATCAAAAGATGTCGTGGTGTAACTTTCAAAACCTCCCAGGCCCTCTCTTTCGCAAAGTTTGGCAATTCTGGAAACAAGATTCCCCAAGCCATTGGCAAGCTCGCCGTTATAAACCTCCTCAAATTTTTCAAAAGTAAAATCAGAATCTTCAGTAGGATTTATTTTAGCCAAAAGATAGTAGCGGAGAGCATCTGTTCCGTACTTTTGGGCAACCTCGATTGGGTTAATTGTGTTCCCCAGACTTTTGCTTATTTTTTGTCCGTTAACCGTAATAAATCCATGAATAAAAACCTGTTTGGAAAATGGAAGCCCGGCGGATGCAAGCATAGCCTGCCAAATAGCAGTTTGCTGTCTTAGGTTATCCTTTCCGGCTACTTGATGTCCCGGCCAGAAATTTTTGAAATTTTCTTGGTTTTCCGGCCAACCGAGGGTGGAAATGTAATTGATAAGAGCGTCAAACCAAACATACATCACTTGATCCGGATCTTCCGGAACAGGAATTCCCCAGGGCATCTTGGATTTAAGACGGGAAATGGAGAAATCCTGTAAGCCTTCTTTGACAAAAGTTTTAATTTCTTTAAATTTGCCTTGAGGAACGACAAAATGCGGATTTTTTTCGTAGAAATCCAGAAGCGGTTTTTGATATTTTGAAAACCTGAAGAAATAATTCTCCTCCTCGATTATTTCAAGATCACGGTTGGGGTGGAGAGGGCAATGCCCATCAACGAGTTCCGAGTCTGTTTTTTCCAGTTCACAGCCGACGCAGTATTTGGTTTTATAAAGTTTTTTGTAAATATCACCATTTTTGTCGCATAATTTCCAAAATTCCTGGGCGGCCTTGATGTGGTGCTGGTCGGTGGTTCTGATAAAGCGGTTATAACTTAAATTCAAAGCATGCTTCAAGGCGTCAAATTTAGCTGCATACTCGTCGCTATATTCCTGGGGGTCACGGTTTTCATCGAGGGCTTTTTGATAGATTTTCTGGCCATGTTCATCCGTCCCGAAGTTAAAAATAACCTCTTCGCCCAAAAGCTTATGAAACCGAGCCAAAGCGTCTGCCTGAACAATTTCCAAAGCAAAGCCAATATGAGGCTCGGCATTTACGTATGGCAGTGTAGTGGTCAGGTAGTATTTCCCGTTCATATCCGTATTTTACAGCTTGAGGGTCTGCGAAGCCAGTATGCGGGGTTTGGAGGATTACTTTTTAGCAATCCCTTTAATCTTTTCAGCCCAAACATTTGCCCACTCTTCAGCCTCCATTTTTTTAATAGCGAGCTTGATACCCGCCTTACTAAGTGATTTTCTGGCTTCAGTTATTTCTTCTGAGGTAGCCATTAGGTTTCTTTTAATGTTTTCTTCATCTCTGCCTTTTTTAAGCCAATAACTGGTAGCAATCCTTTTTATATATTTTTCAATTTCCTGTTCATCGAAAAAATCAACCATGAAGCTCTCAATTTCCTTTTTGTTTTCAAGATCAGCCAGCATTTGGATGAAAGTCTTGAGAAGTTGTTTTTTAAGTGATGGGTTCATCTAAGACTGAAATATATCTCGGTACAGGTACCGATTGCAAGTATTAAAGCCAAGTTTAATAAATTACCTACACCCAAAAACAAGAGTATTGAAAATAAAGTGAGCGATATTGAGGATATAAGACCCCGTCTTGAATTGGCAAAAAGGAGGGAAAAAGTAAATAGAAAAGTAACAAAAAGTATTACAAAAAAGAGCGGAGTAGCGGCAAAAGTTTTAGGGTCAACAAAGTAAACGAGTAAACCCAGAAGTACCCAAAAGAGAACGGTTAAAAGTAGGGTAGGAAGGAAATTTTTACGTTTAAGGACTTGTTCTTTTCTTTTGTTTTTTCTCATTTATAAAAGTTTGCCATTTCAGTGTAGAATTGACTCATGGATGCGCTTGTTACACTCATTATAGTATTAGCGGCACTACTTGTAGTAGCGATATTTATTAACAGGAAATTAACAGACATTAAAAACTCACAAAAACCCTCAGATGATCTTTTGGAGATAATTAGAAT
>Ga0075639_101_pt1 | contig 21480 bp, 29 predicted proteins | sample RifGroA1_FD_68391 | JGI IMG/M metagenome (GOLD analysis project Ga0075639, IMG submission 68391) | Microgenomates (Woesebacteria) bacterium GW2011_GWA1_41_7 | reverse complement strand
GAGATTGGTAAAAATATGACAGTTGTTGAATACAAGAATGACATTATCGTCATTGATGCCGGCTTTCAATTTACTGATGAAGATCATTTTGAAGTTTATGATAAGGATTCGAATACTTGGCAAAAAGTTAATACCTCCGACATAGACATTTCAAAGCAACCTCGACTTCGCGTAAATTACTTAGATGTCTATACGGATTACGGAAAATAGTTCTACATTTAATAAATGTAATATTTTTATATATCTAAAAAATCAGTAATTTACCGACTTATTTGGTTAACACCCCCGCTTGGACTTACTCCTGCGGAGGACAGTCTCATTTGCAGATTTTGTCTGCATTTAAGTATGTAGGGACGTAAGATACAAAAAATCAGCTGGAGTGGCGGATTCTAAAAGAGATGTTCACCGCCTAGGACTCAAAGCATTGGATTTGAATCTAAGAGACAATAGGCTATTAAGTTAGTTTTTAAACCAAACTTTTCGATTTGCTCGTATAGATGAAGAATACTGGCAAGCATGGGTTCCAAAATCGGGACAGTGGGCTCACCGAAAAATTGAAATTTTTTGGTGCAAGCACTTTTATTCTGCAACCTGACTTTGAGTCCCAGTGGTGTAAACACCTATTAACCTTCTAATTTAGTGATGTTCTTCCGGAATTTGACAAGGCTGTTTGGCTTTGATAATATAGGATACGTTAGACATAATATCTCACAAATATCCTGTCCAATCAAAGGGAGACCCCCAGAGGGGTCTTTTTTTTTATTCTCGGGAAGGGGGTGAGAAAATATGACTTCTGAATTTATTCCCGAAAACCAGTCCGAGGACCAGAAAAGGGTAAAAACATCCAAGGAAATTTTAGACAATTCCGTCTGGGTTCCCGTGGCAGAATCGAACTACAAAAGTAGGCCGGTAAAAGCCACCTCCCTGAGTCCTGTTACACCGGTACGGCCGACAGAGAACACTTTTGATGTAAAAGGTGCATAAATAAACTTAACTTTATTATTGCCAGGAGTGTGATCCTATTCTTCGATTATTTCCCGGCATCAGTTATAATTGCACTATTATGTTTAAACTTGGTGCCAAGGATTTAAGAAAAACCCGCCCTACCCCGGAGACCTTTAGAACTATTAAAAGAAACCCAATTTATCTGGTTTTGGATCGAGTAATAGATACCTACAATATTGGCTCTTTATTCCGTCTTGCCGACGCTATTGCAGCAGAGAAAATGTTCATTTGCGGGGACACTGAGTACCCTCCGAATAGCCGCATTCATAAAGCAGCCGTAGGAACTGAAGAATGGGTTCCTTGGGAAAAAAGAGAAAAAACAGTCGATCTCATTAAGGAGTTAAAAGAAAAAGGTGTCCAAATTATTACTGTCGAGCAGTCCCCCCAAGCCGTTCCCATCACCAAACTTACTCCAAAGTTCCCTTGCGCAATTGTCGTCGGAAACGAAACGGACGGAGTTAATAAGGAAGTGCTTGAAAAATCAGATGTAGTGGTCGAGCTTCCGATGTGTGGCGTCAATAAATCCCTGAATGTCTGGGGTACGGCAGCCATAGCTGCCTATAGAGTCCTGGAGTCTCTCTAGTCGTAGTTTTTATAAGCCCTCTCCGTGCCATGCTCTTTAAGGAAAGACTTTACGTCGATATATCTACTAAGTCCCGAGGCGTCCAATTTCTTTTCAATAAAGTCATCAACCTGGAAAACACCGGCCTCGGTCGTCATCACAATTTTAATCTCAACCGGCTTCTCGTCTCCCGCTGAAACCCTGACACTTTCTATGGCATTTGCCGAAACCGAATGAATGTCAATTTTGCCCATATTGTATGGGATTCTACTTCTGCCCTTACTCATATCAAGCGCGTCCGCAATCCTGACGATTCCACCCTCAATTGTTGAGGTTTTGCCGGCACTTCCATGGCTATGGCTAATGATCGCGTGAAGAGTCTCTGAAATTACCACAGTGCGTTCCTCAATAGGCATGAAGTCCAAAATTTCCTTTAAAAAGTCTCTGGCAATAAAAAGGCTGAACATCTCGTGATTAACCCTATGAATACTCATTCCAAGGTCATGCATCAGTGAGGCCAAAAAGACCACCGTTTCGGCGTGATCGTTGGTCAATCCGAAATCATGGACAATAGACATCTTTACATTTTTCTTAATTAAAATCCTGGCAATTTGAAGGCTATAATTGGCAACAATATTAAAATGTGTCGGTCCGTGATCGGTGTATCCCAGGCGTTCGATAGCGTTTACATTCATAATCCTCCAAAGGGTTTTAATTTCTTTATTGGAGTTAATGCTTGTTAATACTTTCTCCAAAATTGCGTTTCCTTCCACGGGAACCTCTATTTTTACTTGTGAGATAGATGCCTCGTCAATCTTAGTTCCTTGTTTAGTCATTTAATAAAATTACTGCAAAGCGGAGTTAACAGTGGGTTCCAAATCGGTGTAGCTATAAGCACCGGCAAAATTGGTGGCATTTACATAAAAGTTGGGTGTTCCTTGAATTCCCAAGCTTGTTGCCAGTTCCTGGTCGCTAGCAAGTCTTGCATCGTACTTTCCACTGTCAAGACAGGATTTCATAAAGACCGGGTCCACCGCTGACTTCAAAAAGTTTGCGATTGCCTGTGATTGAGTCTTATCGTTTTTGACAGTTGTATTAAGAAGTGTGTAGCCTGTATTTGTCAATAGTAAGTCATGCGCTTCCCAGAAAAGACCTTTTTCGGCAGCGCAGTACAAAGCCTTCATGCCCATTTCTCCACTTCCATGGCCTGGATAGTAGATATAGGCGTAAGATGCCTTACCTTCACTTACAAGTTTTTTCATTTCAGGAACCGGAGGTACATATTTTCCACCGTCGGAAACATACTTAAACCTGTTTGCTTGGGTATCGGCCGATGCTGAAAGTTCAGGATTGAATCCTCCTGCTATGTGGCAATAAGGACAGGAAGGGTCCGCCATTTCAACAAATAAAACTTTTCTATTTGCATCGCCGATTTTAATTACATCTTTATCAAAAATTCCTTTGATATCCTCAAGTGAGGCCGCTGCCGGAGCTGCGTTTGGCGCCTGGGCGGTTGTATTTTCTACCTTTGAACCTGATTCAAGATTTTTGACTTTTTGCCACAAAGTACCTGAAAAGAAAGCTAAAGCTATGGCTACTACTACCAAGGTGGGTACAAAAAATTGTCTTATTCCCTTTATCTTCTTTGAAGATTTCACTTCTGACATGTGTTTATTCTGCACTGAAAATTAATTATTGTCAACCAACCGATTCTTATTTACTTTGGGGTTCTTCCAGAAAAGATAATACGTCCATTCCTGCCATACAGCCAAATCCTGCAGCAGTTACTGCCTGCTCATAAGCGTGATCGTGCACATCCCCGGAAACAAACATTCCGGAAATGTTGGTTTTTGTGCCTTTATTCTTAACAAAACCGCGCTCATCCAGTTCCACTTTGCCTTTAAAAATCTCTGTAGCCGGTGCGTGTCCGATAGCCACAAAAAGGCCGTCTACGGGAAGGTTTGAAGTGGAGTTATCGGCACTGTTTTTTAGGTCTAAACTCTCAAGTTTTACTTCCCCATTGGCTTTAACTACCTCAGTGTTCCAAAGAATTTTTATTTTGGGGTTCTTCTTAACTTTTTCCTGCATAGCAGCGGAGGCTTTGAATTCATTTCTTCTATGAATAATTATTACTTCTGAAGCATATTTGGTAAGAACCGATGCCTCCTCCATTGCAGAGTCTCCTCCACCGACCACTGCCACCTTTTTACCCCTGAAAAACGGAGCGTCACAAGGAGCGCAGGATGAAACACCTTTACCGATAAGCTCTTTTACCCCTGGGGCATCAAGCCAAAGGGTTCTTGCTCCGGTTGCAATTATTATGGATCTGGCCAGGTATGTTTTATCCCCCGCTTTAATCTCAAAGGGACTTTTGGTTACATCAATTGAATCTGCATTCACACTCAGAAATTCTGCTCCAAACCTTTGGGCCTGAGATTTCATTTTTTCCATCAAAATGGGACCTTCCACACCTTCAGAAAAGCCGGGGAAATTATCAACTACTGTAGTAAGCATGAGTTGCCCACCCCAAGTTCCACCTCCGAGAATTAAAGTAGATGCGGCCCCTCTGGTGGTATATATAGCCGCTGTAAGCCCCGCTGGGCCCGAACCGATGATAACAACATCCCAAGGACCTCTGGGGTCCTCTGGTTTGGTTGCAAAAAATTCTTGCTCCATAAAAATATACTTAAAAATGCCAAATCCAAGGGGCAGAATAAACTATTGGATTTTTAATTAAAACTTCGGTTATTACACTGCTGCCGGAGGTGCAGTTGGAGGCATTTGCCCTCCACCCATATCCCCACTTTGTGGCATAACTGGTGTAACCGGTGCTGCTGGTTGTTCCTCAACTGTTGGTGTTGGTTCAACCGGTACAACTGGCTCAGGAATAGACGGAACAACTGGTTCTGGAACCACTGGTGCAACTGGCTCAACCGGTGTAACCGGAGGAGTAACTGGTATCATTGGTTCAGGTGCCGGTGTTTGTATTCCTGCATTAGGATCGGCTACCGGAATTCCCATATTGGGATCGGCTGCCGGATTCTGATTAACTTGGTTTGGATCCATTAAGATGTCACCCCCTTTTTCATTAACTCTTCAAAAGCTTCTTTTCCTGAAAAACCAACCTGACGCCCGATCTCTTTTCCGTCCTTAAAAAGGATTGTTGTCGGGATAGACATTATTCCATGACTACCTGGAGTTAACTGATTCTGATCAACGTTAAGTTTAACTACCTGAATCTTATCTTTGTAGGCTTCCGAAAGCTCTTCCAAAACCGGCCCTGCCATCTTGCAAGGCACACACCATTCCGCCCAAAAATCAACGAGAACCGGAATCTTACTTTGAAGAACTTTAGCCTCAAAATCCTGATCTGTTATATCTATACTTGCCATATTAACTAGAAACCAATATACATTTACACGACAACATGCGTCAATAGCCTATTCTCAAATTTTGATACCCCTAAGCCTGAGAGAATTCCCCAGTACCGAAATAGAAGAGGCTGCCATGGCAAATGCTGCAAACATCGGATTTAGAAGCCCTAAAGCGGCAACCGGAATAAGAATTACGTTATATCCGAATGCCCAAAACAGATTTTGCTTAATTATTCTCATTGTTCCTTTACTCAGTTCAATCGCGGATAAGATTGATCCAAAATCTTTATTCAAAAGTGTTATCCCTGCGGATTCTATTGCAACATCAGTGCCCGTTCCCATGGCTATTCCGATATCAGCGGCGGCAAGTGCCGGGGCATCGTTTACTCCGTCCCCTACAAAGGCAACACTTTTAAATTCCCTTACTTTCGCCGCTTTCTCATCAGGAAGAACCTCGCTCAAGATATTTTTAATTCCGGCCTGACGGGCAATTGCTTTTGCGGTCCTCTCGTTATCCCCAGTTACCATCCATGTCTCAATTCCTTTTTTGTTAAGCTTTGTGATAACATCGGCAACTCCGTTTTTCAGTGTATCTGCAACCGCAATGTAGCCCAGAAGTTTTGAGTCGCCAATAAGCCCCATCACCGTTTTACCTTGTTCTTCCAGACTTTTAATTTCATCGTTTTTTGTTTCTACTTTTCCAAAAAAATATTTTTTACCATTAATAACTCCTTCAATCCCGCGTCCGGTAATTGATTTAAAGCTTTTCACCTTAAGAAAACTTACCTTTTTAGCCTTGGCGTAGTTAAGGATTGCCTCTCCCAGCGAATGCTCCGAACCTTGTTCGAGTGACCCTGCAATCGAAAGCGTTTTGGTATCTGTCACATCCGTCACTACAGGTTTTCCTTGAGTTAATGTCCCTGTTTTATCAAAAATTATGGTTTTGATCTTATGTGCGGTTTCCAGGCTTGATGCGTCTTTTATTAATATTCCACGTTCCGCCCCTTTCCCGGTTCCGACCATTACGGCAGTTGGTGTTGCAAGTCCCATTGCACAGGGACAGGCAATAATAAGAACGGCAACCAGATTAACAAAGGCGGCAACCGGAAATCCAAAAGCGTACCAAACGACGAAAGTCGCGACCGCAAGCATGAGCACGATCGGCACAAAGTAAGAAGAAATAAGATCGGCCAGTCTTTGAATCGGAGCACGTGAGCTTTGGGCATCTTTAACCATATCCACTATCCTGGCCAGCATTGTCTCCTGACCCACTTTTGTGGCCTTAAATATGAAGCTGCCGGTCCTATTGATGGTTGACCCTATCACAGTCATTCCGACACTTTTATCAACCGGAATCGATTCTCCTGTAATCATTGATTCATCAATCGAACTTTCGCCTTCACTGATCACTCCGTCCACCGGCACTTTTTCTCCCGGGCGGACTCGCAATAAGTCTCCCGCTTCCACATCCGCAAGCGGAATATCGATTTCATTCCCGTCTCTTATCACACGTGCTGTTTTAGCCTGAAGACCCAGAAGTTTTTTGATTGCGTCCGAAGTATGACTTTTCGCTTTGGCCTCCAAAAACCTACCCAGAAGAATAAGTGCAACAATAACCGCCGCGGTATCAAAATACATTCCTTTAGAAAGTCCCAGCAAAGAAGTTATCGAATAGCCGTAAGCGGCAGTCGTACCGATTGCAATAAGCGTGTCCATGCTGGCGGCTCTGTTTTTGAGTCCGGACCAAGTCGCAAGATAAAATTCTCTCCCCGCCCAAAACTGAACAGGTGTAGCAAGAGCAAGAAGTATAAAGGGATTCAGACTAAATCCAAAAAGTTCAGGAAAACTTCCTAAAAAAATTATCGATGCCAGTATCCCCGAAACAACGACTTTAACTTTTAGTTTTTTGACTTCTTTTTCTTTAGTTTCTTCCTTAATCTCATCCGGAGTTTTATTACTATTAGTATCCGCAAATACAGCCTTATAACCGATATTTGTCACAGCACTTTCCAAGTCCTTATCCTTAACTTTATTTTCATCCACTTCAACAGTTGCAGATTCACTGCCGTAGTTAACACTGGCTCCGGTTACACCCGGCACTTTTGAAAGACTTCTTTCGATAAGCTTGGCACAACTTGCGCAGTGCATACCTACAATCGGGAATGATTTTTTCATAAGTATTTCTCGAAAATTATTTTTCGGCAGATTTCACTTCATCGTGTTTTCCAAGAAAGAACCAATAAATGAAGCCGATGATTAAAAGTCCGATGATTGCTACAAGAATTTTATCGATCATAATCTTATTTTTTCTCGAATACTTCCATAACCTCCCCCACAACCTTACTTGTTTCTCCTTTTCTTATAGAATCAGCAACACAAGTACTTAGGTGATTTTCCAAAATAATCTCGTCCGCTTTTTTGAGTGCAGCCTGGACAGCCATCGATTGATGAACTGCATCAATACAGTAAGCATCTTTTTCTACCATTGAAATAACCTTTTCCAAATGCCCCTTAGCTATTAGAAGCCTATGAACAATTTTTTTCTTTGTTGCCTCACCGTGTTTCATCTGCATATGTATTTATGTATCCCCCTGGGGGGGATTGACATTATTATAGATATACCTTATTCTAATTGTCAAGATGGCTAACTTTTGGCTGGCATTTATTACCGGGCTAACTACTGGGGGTGTTTCCTGTTTTGCCGTACAAGGAAGCCTACTTACTTCAGTCATTGCTACCGGACAGAAAACAAAAAACTTGGTTGCATTTTTGATTGCCAAACTTTTTGCCTATACAGCTTTGGGATTTGCACTGGGTCTATTGGGAGAAAAACTAATATTGGCTCCAAAAATCCAGGGTTGGTTCCAAATATTTATAGGTGTTTACATGCTTGTTACAGCCGCAAATTTGCTCGACATTCATCCGTTTTTTAAACGTTTTGTAATAACCCCCCCAAAATTTATTTTTAGAATTCTGAAAAAGCAAACAAAAGTAAACTCATTTTTTACTCCCCTATTTCTCGGTGCTTTAACAATATTTATCCCTTGTGGCGTTACTCAGGCAATGATGCTTTTGGCCATTTCCGCAGGTAACCCCGTCACCTCCGCACTCATCCTTTTCTTTTTTGTATTGGGAACAAGTCCTGTATTTTTTGCAATTGGTGCTTTAGCGGCAGAGTTATTCAAACGAAAGGCGTTTGTAATTGTTGCCGCGACAATAGTTGCTGCTTTGGGAATTTATTCGGTCAATAGTGGGCAGATTCTCAGAGGTTCCGTACACACATTGCAAAATTACTGGAGGACTGCTTTCGGACAAACCTCGTCCGGTGTAAAGGGAGTGGCACCTATTGTTAACGGAATTCAGGAAGTAACAATTATAGTCAGGCCTAATGGATATAAAACAGATATTAAAAACCTAAAGGTAGGCGTCCCCGTTAAGCTTACACTGGTTACCAACTCCGTTGCCGGATGTTCGCGGGCATTTACAATTCCCGATTACGATATTTTCAAAGTATTACCCCAAACGGGCAATACGATTCTAAACTTCACACCAGAAAAGCTGGGAAATCTGACTTATACTTGTAGCATGGGTATGTATTCAGGTTCGTTTAATGTAATCAAATGAAAACATATAAAGTTGAGGGTATGCACTGCGCCAGCTGCGCAGCAATGATAGAACTGGACCTTGAGGATATAGGCGTCAAAGCCAAATGTTCCTATGCCAAAGGCACTTTGGACGTTGAGGGAGAACATGACTCAAAAAAGATTGTTGAAGTAGTTAATAAATCAGGATACAGTATCAAATAACATTATGTGCCCTGTTTGTACAGTAACCGTAATAGCAGGCCTCGGAATTTCGAGATTTTTCGGAATTGATGACGCTCTCACCTCTCTCTGGATAGGGGCATTCATTCTGTCCTTTTCTTTTATAACAATCGACTGGATCGAAAAAAAGTGGCCAAAACTCAAAATAAAAAGGTTCACCATTCCTTTTGTCGCTCTTATGTATCTTTTGGTTTTGGTTCCTCTCAAGACAACCGGTTCAATCGGAATTGCCGGAAACACTCTTTGGGGAATAGATAAAGTAATTCTGGGAACAATTGTAGGTTCTTTGGTTTTTCTGGCCGGAGCATGGGCGGATAAAAAGGAAAGAAAGATGCGCGGCAAGCAGCTTTTTCCTTTCCAAAAAGTTGCGTTTCCTGTTTTTAGTCTTATACTGGCAAGTGCAGTTTTTTTCCTAGTGACAAGATAATATGGCAATCAAAACTTACAAAGACCTCGTAGACAAGGTCGAAAAATTCGAGATAGATAAGAACATTGATCTCTCCGCAGGCGAGGATCTTTCCATCGGAATAATGAATCTGATTTCGATAGAAGAACATCTTTTCTTTACTCTGCAAAAAACAAAGAACAAAAACTACCTTGATCTTTTAAATGAAGTCAGGCTTATGAGGACTGAACTTATGAGGGGAATCGTCAAAGATCCCGAAGGAGAAATCTGGTGTATAAGTAAACACCTACTCTCCTCATCTATGCGTGTTATGGAAGTCGGTACAAAAGAACTCAAAAAAGGTAATAAAAAAGAGGCCGCCAATCTTTTTGAAAAATCCTACAAACTCTACTCCCTTTTTTGGGCACTGAATTTATCTAAAAACGGTAAGGTAAAATCCTCAAACAAAGATATTAAATTCATTGATGAGAAAGGAACCGCAAAAGGTACTGCTTCAGTTTTTGCCAAGCTCGGAGATATTGTTAATAAAGCCCTCGACTGCTGCAGAGAATAATCCCCTTATACTCTTCCCCTAAGTATCATTGCATCAATTATCCTTTTGAGGCTTAAGTAGTTGGCCGCTCTGCGGTAGGAAATTCTTTTATCCTTTTTAATTTTATCAATATCGGCAAAGGCTTTAGTTATCGTTTTTTTCAATTCATCGTTAACTTTTTCCTCTGTCCAATAGTAACCGCCCAAGTTTTGCACCCATTCAAAGTATGAAACAGTTACTCCGCCGGAGTTACTCAAAATATCCGGAATTACATCGACACCCTTCTCGTAAAGGTAATTGTCCGCCTCTGTTGTGGTCGGACCATTTGCCATTTCAAAAACAACGTCGGCAGAAACATTTTCTACGTTGTCTTTGGTAATGGCGTTTTCCAAAGCCGCAGGAACCAGGACCGTAACAGAAAGACCCAAAAGTTCTTCGTTACTGATTAGTTTCATTCCCTTTTCTATCGGAAAATCCTTAAATGCTCCACCTTTATCTTTAAACTCACTAAGCGCTTGAATGTTAAGACCTTTTGAAGAATATATTCCGCTTGATGAATCGGAAATTGCAACAATTTTAAAACCGAGTTTTGAAACAAATTTGGCAAAATAATATCCCACATTTCCGAAACCCTGAATCGCTACTGAAGACGTCTTTATGTTTAACTTTTTGAGTTTTACGTAAGACTGCAAAACATATGCCCCACCTCTTCCGGTTGCCTCCGTTCTACCAAGAGAACCCCCCAGTTCTACCGGCTTTCCGGTAAAAGTTGCAGGAGCCATTTGACCAATCTTTTTTTCATAGGCCTCAAGCATGAAAGACATAACTCGCCCGTCGGTATTAACATCGGGCGCAGGAACGTCACGCCATGGACCGATATATGGAGTTACAAATTTTGCGTAAGCGACTGAAAGATTTTTTAATTCTTCTTTAGAAAGTTTTGACGGATCAACTACCACTCCCCCTTTTGCTCCACCGTAAGGGATTCCGGCAACTGCACACTTCAGACTCATCAAAGTTGAAAGGGCCCGGACTTCGTCTTCACTGATATTGGCATGAAATCTTATTCCCCCCTTAAAAGGACCCCTGGCATCATTGTGCTGGATTCTGTAGGCCTTAAACGTTTTTTTCTTTCCGCTTTTTCCTGTTATTGAGATTTTGCCTTTAATGATTTTTTGGGGTACCAGAATTTTTTCAATTACTTTTTTGAATGTTTTCTTGTCGGAGTAATCCTCGCTTAGAAGAAGTGATGTTTCTTTGATCTGGTTTAGCGCTGCATTAAGCATTGCGTTCATGAAAAAGATATTACATCCGGCGGGTATTCAACAACAAGTACTAATATTTCTTAATATAAATAACTAAGCAGAAAGTCCCATCAAAAAAAGAAGTAAAAATGATGCAGCAATATAAATAATTGATTTTCGGTAATCTAAGCCTCCGCTAATAAGTTGTCCCCAATTGTTTAAATTCTTATTATCGATAAGGTCGATAAATTGATCCACCAAAAAGTGTAAAGAAAAAGCCAAAACTATTCCATAAACAAAAACTGAATCTGATGAACTGATAATTAAAAATGTTAATAGCATAAATATCACTTGAAAAACGAAGGAATGGAAAATCATATTTCTTCTTTCACTTTTGGTTTCATATAGAAGCGTTCTTGCCCTTGCAACTTCCTTTTTCTTAATTAAATAATTCACTCTTTGCGAAGTAAGTTCGTGGGGATTTAAAAAGAAAATGTAAATAAGGTGGTCAATGTCCGGCAAAATTGTACCGATCGCTCCACCAATCCAAAACGGCCAATAACCCAAAGACACTTTCCCCCCGAGAATAGAAACAAGGACAAAGAAAGCGAACCAAAATGCATAATGAATAAAAAGATCGCGTCGCATGGCAGTTATTAACTTATTATGTCACATTAACGCCAGTTTTTTCAGGGATTAAATCTGTATTTTTCTATTTCAAAAGTGAAGTCTTTAGAAACCTTAATTCCTTCCTGAAGTAAAAGCTGTCGTTGTTCTTCGGCCGAATACTGGCCTTTAATGCTGACTCTGCCTTTATTATTGACCACCCTCCACCAAGGGACCATATCGCGATCTTCTACCCGACTTAGTGCCCAACCGACTTCCCTGGCCGCCCGTGGCATATCAAGAATCAGCGCAACCTGACCGTAGCTCATTACATACCCCTCGGGTATTTTCCTGACTACCGCATACACCCTTTCAAAAAAATTATTATTTTTCAACTGCCTTATTATTTTTGGCCGCCTCAGCTTTTAGCTGCGCAAGCTTCCACATAAAAAGCCTTCCTTTAGAATTAGCATTTGTTGCATCCTTAACAAAGGTTCTGGCCTTTTCCAGTAAAATCCTAGGGGTCTCCTTAGCAAGCTTCATATAAAGAGACTTATGAGGTAAATCGTTTAAATCGACCGCAAGGTCGTAAGCGTATTTTTGAAATTCCCTACTTACGTATTTATCCTTGTCTTCTAGTTTGTATTTATTAACAATGTCTCCAATTTTTTGCATACTTCCTTGATTATTCTATCAATTATTACTTTCTCCTCGTCGGAAAAATTCTGCAACACATACTCCTCTCCCATCGGACGATTATCAGAAGGTCTATTATCAACCCCGATCCTTACATGCCAATACTCATCCGTTCCTAAGTTTTCATCGATCGACTTTAAACCATTGTGGTCTTTGGGACCCCGGGCAAATTGAATTTTATATTCACCAATGGGAATGTCCAGATCGTCATGGATAACATAAAGAGCGCTTGCCAGTATTTTATGGTCGGTGATTAATTTTTTAACAAAACTTCCGGACTCATTCATAAAAACTCCCGTCTTTTTAATAATTGCGCCGGGAATTTTCACCAGCTGAAGTTTATCAATCACCATATGACCAATGTTGTGACGTGTCTCACTATAACTTACACCGGGATTTCCTAAGCCAATAATTAATTTCATTTCTTTTATCCTATGAAGCAATTGTACCACCTGCTGTTTTTATGGCACAACCAAATCAAAATCCTTTTTAATAGGAAATATCTCTCCAGAAAGAAGCTTGCCTACCCGGGTTTTTGTCTTTAAACACTTCAGAGACTCATTATTTTACTTTTTTCAGTAAATCCCTGGACACTTTACCCAATATAGGTACACTCCACTCCTCTCCTTGCCATGCCTTATAAATAAGAATCAACCAGAGAACAAACCCGACGACTCCTATTAATGCCGATAAAGGAAAAAGGATTATTGTTATTCCCAAAACCCACTGAAGCACAAAGAGAACAATAAATACCACTGTCGATTGCATTGCATGGAATCTGACAAAAAGATCTTTATTTGTTACCAAAAAGAATATTCCGGTAATAGGGCCTAAAACGTAAGAAAGTGCTCCCGCAACTTCTTTTTTCATATCGTTACTTTTTTCTGCCATTTGTAATCACCTCCCGTCTCTTTTTACCATCTTTTCACAAACCCATAACCAGGTCAATTGGAACTTTTTTGCAGCCTGAAAAGTTCCTTAAGTTCATCGATTGAAGTAACTTCGGAGGAGCTTTTGTCATCTCTAAAACGAACCAATCGGGGAAATCTCAGTGCAAGTCCTGCGGTGTGCTTGGGGCTCACTGTAATCTCATCTGCCGCCAGTTCAACAATAACCTTGGGAGTAACCCAAAAATCAGGTGTTAAGTCCTTATTTGCTTCATAATCTTTAGGCTTCTCTTTGGTCTTTATTTTATCAAGCCTACTACTCAACTCTTTAAATTGCTTATCCGTAAGTCCCGTGCCTACTTTGGTGACGGTTTTAAATGTGTCGCCGTCTTTAATGCCTGCCAGAAACTGCCCTACTCCAAAACCCGCTCTCTTGCCGCGTCCGCTTGTTGCCCCCATCACTACGCAGTCGATTGTATCGGAGAGCTTCCCCCTCTTACCCTCAACTTCTTTCATTTTTACCCAGTTCCAACCGGTCCTTCCCGAAACATATTTTCCCATCGCCTTTTTTACAACCACGCCCTCAAGTCCCATCTTTAAATATTTCTGATGTAGTGTCTTTATTACTTCGGGGTCTTTGGTAACCACGTTTTCATCGACCCTCAAAAGCTTACCGTCTTCTACCACCTTTTTTAGGGTCTCACGCCTTTTAACATATGGTTCGTTAATCAGGCTTTGACCGTTAACAAAAATTATGTCAAACACCTGGAACTGCAAGGGAATTTCTGAAGCGTTTTTTGCAATCTCGTGTTTTCTTCTTCTTTGTATTGTCTTTTGGAAATCCAGAAACATCTCGCGCTCGGGATCTACTCCTATTGCTTCCGAGTCCAGGATTACCTCATCCGCGCGGATAAATTTGCCGACTTCTTTAAGCTCGGGAAATGTATCAAGATCAATCGAGTTCATATTACGGGTAAAAACCTTGGTAATATTTCCTTTTTTCTTATAATGAATAAAAATCCTCAAGCCATCGAATTTAGGTTCTACGGAGACTTCTCCCATTTTCTTAATCATTTCGCTGGTTGAGTTGAGCCTTTGGGCAAGCATTGGGACAACAGGAACCCCGATTTCCGGCTTTGCCGATTCCAGCTTCCCCTCTTTAACAAGTTTGGCGACGTAGCCTATATTTGGCCTGATGTTGTAAGCTTTCTCAATATCCTCCTCTTTCTTTTCATCTCCTATGGCAAGTGCGGCAATCACCGTTTTTTCGGAAAAGCCCAGTCTAAGTTTTCCAACGGGAATCCTGGCAATAAACCTTGCCGAAAGCGGATCAATTCCGGAAAGAATTCTGGCCATCTTTTCAATTTTTCGATCTTGGGATCCCGCTCCATTGTCGTTGGCCACTTCAAAAAGCTTCTGATACACCTCAGCCACACTCACCCTGTTGGCATCATTATTCGATTTTTGTTTTGAAAGTTCTTCGGCAACATTTCCCAAGTCTCCCGCCTTCTTATATAAGGCTTTTACGTCAATCTCGCTTTTATCAAAAGCAAGCGCCAATACTCTTATCATCATTTTTTCAGCCAAGTTTAAAATCACACCTTCGTAATTCGGAGCCAAAACTCCCAATGAAAGAAAAACCACTTTGTCAGTCTCTACGGCATCGGTTTCTTTAAGAAGTTCCGCCAGTATTCGTGTAATTTCAAGCCTGGATGGAGTCTTTTCCAGCCTCTCCAAAAAATGTGCAAAGAGGGTTAGCTGCATGTTAACTTAAGATTATACCCTATACTCCCACATTTGTTACCAAGAAGCTTGAGAAGAAAAAGTAGGCAAAAATTACCAGTCCTATGAACAAAAAGCCAAAAATAATCGAGACCAAACCATTCGCTTCTTCACGAACCAGTTTATTCACTCCCTCACCGACCAAAGTCAGGCCAAAAAGGCATGGCACCACCAAAATCATGTAAAGTATCTGCGGATCGTTTGCCGACATTTTTATTATTACCGACTACTTATTAGCAATCACGTACTTACTGGCTTTTGTACTACCCTGTTTCTTGAGAATCCCTTTATTCAAAAGATCTTTAAGTTCCCTGAGAATTGTGTCTTCGGAAACCATCGACAAAACTTTTTTGAGTTCTGCCATCCCGCCTGAACCTTGGTCGGAGATATATTCAATTAGTCTCATTTGCCTTTCGGTTAGGGCTACCTGTTCACCAAATTTAACCTTAAGACGTGAATCAACCGAAAGCTTCCTGACTTTGTCTTTAATTTTCTCAAATTCGATTGCTACAACCCCGGTAAAATATTCAAGCCATGGGGTGATCTCACGGTTTCCCATGTTGGGTGATTGCCTATCAACCGTGCTCAGAGCCTCATAATAAGCTGCGGGGTCCCCATCAAAATGTTCTTCAAGCGCAAAAAACTTTTTCGTATCATACCCTTCCCTCATCAAAACCAACGTTGAAAAAGCCCTGACCGTTCTGCCGTTTCCTTCAACAAAAGGATGGATCGCAACTAATATATAGTGTGCTATTCCCGAACGGAGTATCGGGTGCATCTCTCGGGCCGCAGGATCATTAAGCCATTCGAAAAATTCTTCCAAAAGAAAAGGAACTTCGTGGGAAGGTGGCGGCTGGAAGATGATTTTTCCCGTCCCCTCTTCTTTGATTACAACTTCGGTTGATCTAAATACACCGACTTTTTCGGGAACTATAATCCTATCTACAGTAACTCTATGAATATCCCTGAGCATATCAAGTTCATATCCGCCCCTTTTAGCAGCCAACTCATCCAAAAGTTGCATGACGTTTCTGTAATTTATAATTTCCTGAATATCGCGCGCCCGGCCGTATACCTCGGCTCCTTCAAGAATTTTCTTCGTTTGATAAAGAGTTAAATCGTTTCCTTCTATGTGTGTTCCATGGTGAATAGTACGGACAATTGCATCTGACTGAAATTGCTTTGCAAATGAAGGCACTAAGGGGGCGTTCATTACTATCTCACGGCTTGCCTCAATCGAACCTATATTTTTTAAAATCTTGTTACTGATAATATACTTGGGAGAATACATAGCGTAAGCATATATTAACGCAGAAATTGCGGAAAATACACTAGTGTTTTCCGAGTAAGGTTATTGGCCTGAAAATAGTCTCGATACTTCCCTGGAAAGATCGTCGGCGTTGTAAGAAACCCCGACTGAATTAAAAAGATTGTCTGCCGCCTTTTTTACAAGATATGATGAAGCTGCGCCGGAGGTAAAAGCATCGTTTTTTGCCAGTAAGCTTACCGCAAGTCCTGCCTGTACATCCCCGGTCCCGCCTTTTGTTAAACCGGCGTTACCGCCATTCACTTCAACGCATTTTTGGGAAGAGCAAACTTTGGTCACGGGAAGCTTTTGCACAATTACACATTTGTATTTTTTTGCTACTTCAAATGCATCTTGATCGGCAAATAGTCTTTGGTACTCTTTTTGGTTGGGGGTCAGAATGGATCCCTCTGGGATCCATTCCGGCTCAATCATTTGCAAACTTCCGGCATCAATTACCCATTTTTTATCGGGGAATTTTAACAAGAGATCCCTTGTAATTTCTCTGGTTTCATCCCCTCCTCCGTCATTCCACTCCTTTTTGTAACGCATCATTCCGGAACCGATAAGAATTGCATCTGATTTTCTAATATAGTCTTCCCTTTCTTCCCAGGGAATCCAAATAAAAGAAAAGAGACTGGATTTTATTTTTTCTGCAACTTCGCCGACGGACGGCTCCGGTGAGGCAAAATAAACCATGTCAACAAGTCTGGAGGCGGTAGTTAATGCCAAAAGCGGTGCCCCATGAAAAAGTTTTGACCCACCGATGACTGTCACTTGGCCATTTTGTCCTTTTGAAGAACCTTTAAAAGGCAACACTAAATCTTTCAGATTTGTTGAATCAAAAACTTCCATAATAATGAGAAAGCTAATCGTCCTGTGCCCCTCCGATGGGAGGTCTTCCGTCTTTTGAAGTGGCCGCTTCCCAATACTTTGCCATGTTTCTGGACATTCTAACGGAGTCAACATCACGCCCGGAAATAGCCATATTTAAAAAGTGTTCCCTTACATCAAGGGGAACTTTTACTGGCCTGCCTTTGTTTTCTTTTGCCAACCTTAACTGTTCATCCAGCAAAATTCCTGAATACCTTTCTCTTACCTCTTGTGGGGATTTGGCCAAGCGCTCCTCAAAATACCTCAGCTCCACTTGTTCGTCTCTGGCTTTATCTCCGGTCCTTTCAGTTGTGCTATCCATAACTACATTTTAACCTAAAAATTTAATTTTGTTTACTTTTTTCAAATCCTTTGTAAAATCGTCGTCGACCGAGGTAATGATTGTTTGTTGCTTTAGGGATATCTCCATGACAATTTTTTTATGTTCTTCATCGAGTTCCGAAAATATATCATCCAAAAGCAGTGTCGGCCGCTCTCCGGTTTTTTCTTCAATATAAGAAAGTTCCGCCACTTTCAGCCACAGAACTCCCATTCTCTGCTCGCCTCTGGATCCGTAGCTCGATAGACTTCTTTCTCCTTTGTTAAAAATAAAGTCGTCCCTGTGAGGACCAACCAAAGTCGTTGCGGCACCAACTTCCTCCTCGCTATACTGCTCAAGACGCGACTCGGAAATAACACTCTTGTCGTAGGAGATGTTCAGTTTTAGACCATTGATTTCAAACTCCAGTCCGTTAATAAAATTTATGAATTCCTCTCTTTTATCCGTGATATAATTGCCGTTTTTAATAAGAAGTTGGTTCCAAAAAAGAAGCCTATCCGGTCCGATGTTTCCCTCTCTCATATCCCAAAGTACACGGTTTCTTTGTCTAAGGCCTTTTTCGTAAGAAAGGGCTGATCTTCGATATTCCCTATCCACTTGTCCCAAAACCGTATCCAAAAATTTTCTCCTGATTGAGGGGGATTCTGTAACCAAATCCAGGTCCCATGGCCCGAAAAGCACAGTTCTAAAGTTACCCGAAAAATCAATCATCCGTCTTGGTACTCCGTTTACGAGGAGTTTTTTACGGGGAACTATCTCGGGTCGTGCCGCACCTATATTCATTTTACCCCTGGTTATAACTGCCTCCAGGGTGGTAGATGTTTCCTCTTCTCCGACAACAACACCTTCTACTCTACCTATGTCCGCGTCATACTGAATTACCTCTTCTTCAAGTTTTGCCTTAAAACTTTTACCCGTAGAAAGAATGTGCAGGCTTTCAAGAACATTGGTTTTACCGGATGCGTTGGGGCCAAGTATTACGCTTATCCCGGGTGTAAATTCAAAAACCACTTTACTGAAATTCCTGAAACCTTGGAGCTTAATTGTTTTAATCATAGCGGTATTTTTGGGAGTGCCCTTGAATTAAATACAATTTATTTACTTTTTTCAATATTCACATTCTGGTATTCAATTTCCGGAGCTTTTAACCACAAAGTTTTCAATTTCTCCCAATAGATCTTTTTATCGGCATGAAGCCCCTCCGAAAATACTATGACCTCACAATCAAGTTTCTCTACGAAGCGTTGGTAACGTTCCCAGGGAAGAATTGTGTCGTCTTTAAAGAATATTATTTTCTTGGGTGCTTTAATCTTTTTAAATCTGGCAAAAACTGATTCCCCTACCAAATTTACAGCCGTACCCATAACAGAATAATAATAATTTCTCATCCTTTCCGCCGTGAATGATGATATTGGAGGCAACTTTATAAATTTTCTAATAAATTTACTCGTATTAAGTCTCGAGTGAATAAAAAGTATGGGTCTTAAAAGTAGAAATGGCTTAAGCATTCTATAAAACCTACGATTAGCCTTTGAAAGAATAAATCTTGGTACGGAGTTTAGAAGTATAAGCTCCCTTATTTTGTCTTGATGGTTATATGCATAACTAATGGCAACAAGCCCGCAAGAGGAAAATCCCGCAATGGTAAAGTCCCTGATCGCAAGCTCATCAACAAATTCGGCAACAAAATTAGTAAGCCCGGTAAGGTCGTAGATTTTGTCTGACTTATGAATTATCGGAAAATCCAGCGCAATTACTCTGTATTCTTTGGCTAAACTTCTTCCCAGCTTTTGGTACATCAGGCCGCTATCGGCATAGCCCGGTAGAAAAAGGAGTGTTCTGGTATTTCCGATACCGTATTCGTAATAGTGAAATTCGCTACCCCTCTTATTTATTAATTTCTTATACATTCAAAAACTAGCTAATACACTTCATCGATGAATCCGCAAAAAAAGATTTGGCAAGAACCGGATAGTTTAGAAAACTCCCCAGATTCTGCAAACCATACACTATCATTCTCCCCCCGATTTTATTTTTAATTTTCCCGATAATGCTCCTGTTATTTCTTTCCATATAGTTTTTTATTCTCAAACAATCAAAAAAATCCAGAGTGTCGGCGTCCTGTAAAACTTTCGCATAAATATTATGCCTTTTGTTTAATTTTCTGAAAGGAAAGCTGTGTGCATGTTGAGATACGGCACTAATAATTATTTTTTTAGTTTCATCTGATATTTCAAATTTAGTAAGAACAGGTTGGACAATCCTCTTTTCAATTTGTCCCTCAAAAATATATGTATACATACCAGGTTTTTTTACCGTATAAGTAAAATCATGAAGTAAGCAAATTGCTTTCAGAAGATTTTTATCCACTTGCCCCTCAATCCCCAAAAGTGTCAATATTTTTAAAGCATTATTTTTAACACGGACGACATGCTCATCATTGTGATTAGAATTTTCCAGCTTAGCCATTTGAGAAAGTGTATAAGCTTCTATTTCCCGATAAGTATTTTCATTTAATGTCTCGTTCATCATCTTAATTATAACGGTCATTCTTTTTGGCAGAAAGGACAAAAATACGTTCCACGTCCACCGAGAAAAACCTTTTTTATAACTGTCTTGTGACATCTATCACAAGGTTCTCCCTCATGTCCGTAAACTAAAGTGTGGTTCTGATAATTACCTTCTGTTCCATCAGGAGTTACAAAAGCAAGTTCACTTGCTCCCCCGTACTTAAGACCTTCTTCCAAAACTTTCAAAATAGCGTCAAATAAAATTCTCGCTTCTTCGTTTTTCAAATTTTTGGCAGGGGTTTTTGGATTTATTTTTGAAAGCCATAGAGCATCATTAGCATAAATATTTCCCACTCCCCCCATTTTTTCCTGATCCATCAAAACGACTTTTATACTTCTTGATGTTTTGCTAAGAATTTCCCTAAATAAATCTAAGGTTAAACCCTTAAAAGGCTCGGGCCCAAGTTTTTTGATGAAGGGTTCGGATTCCACCTCACCGGTTTTTTCGATTTTTATCCAACCAAAACGTCTGACATCGTTATAATAAAGAACTCCACCACGGTCTAAATTAAAAATAACCAATGTGTGGGGTCCGGGAATTCCGCCCGTTACTTTTGAGGATAGCTCTCTGGGCTTTACCAGATTTGGTCCTCTATAAATAAATTGTCCCGTGAGTTTTACGTGAGTAATAATTGAATAACCGTTTGCAAGATCAATAACCGACACCTTCCCAAATCTCCTGGTATCGAGTATCTTCGTATCCAGTATCTTTTTCTCGTCCCCCTGAAAAGTTTTTCGGTTATTAACTTCAACCGAAGTTATTTTATGCCCTGTTAGGTACTTCTTAAGTTGTAACCGCATGGTCTCCACTTCTGGTAACTCTGGCATAAGGTGATTATAGCAAACTCATTGTCCATCGCCCTTCCGAAGCTGAAAGCGAAGGAGGGTCAACCTCGGGTAATTCAGGCATGTTTGGTAATATATTCAGCGATCTCTCTTTTAAATCTACTTTTTGAAAACTTTTTGGCTTGGGTTATGCAGTCTTGGGAATTAAACTTCATTTTTTCAAATTTTCTGACTGCATCTGCTAATGATTCGGGTGTGAGTTCATTAAAGAATAAGCCTGTTTTACCTTCTACTATTGTTTCCAATGGGCCTCCTTGTGCAAGAGCTATAACCGGAGTTCCTGCCGCCATTGCCTCAACTGCTTGAATTCCAAAGTCTTCCATTTCGGTAGGATATAAAAATGCTTTAGCATTCCTATATAAATTCCATTTAACGTCCTCAGTAACTTCTCCCAAGAACTCCACTGTCGGACCGATCATTGATTTCAAATATTCTTCATATCCCCCAAAACCTCTACCAAAAATCTTCAAAGGAAGTTTCAACTTATTACAGACTTCTATCACCAAGTCTGTTCTTTTGGCACGGGCCAATCTTCCCCCTACTAAATAATAATCTCTGGACTCCTTATTTTTTAAATCAACTTTTGGAATCTCTACAGGAGGGTAAATTACAATCGCATCACGTTTG
>Ga0075639_109_pt1 | contig 21979 bp, 18 predicted proteins | sample RifGroA1_FD_68391 | JGI IMG/M metagenome (GOLD analysis project Ga0075639, IMG submission 68391) | Microgenomates (Woesebacteria) bacterium GW2011_GWA1_41_7 | reverse complement strand
TGGGAAACGGAAATCCTGTTTGGCCGGCAGCTTTATTGGTTTTAATATCAATATTTTCGGTTTACATAATTGCTAAAGTTGGTCGTGAAATTGGTGGAATGAAAATGGCTCTTCTTGCCGCCTTCATAGCTGCCACGTCCATATATATAGTCGGCTCCTCCCGTTGGCTTTCGAACCCAACGCCAATGCTTCTGATCGGAGTTTCTTTAATTTGGGCTGTTTTTAGGTTTTTAGATAAAAAAAAGTGGGCATTTCCCTTAATAGCTTTTTTGGTTGGAATGGCTCTCAATTTTGGATCGGCAATGGAGGTTTTTTACATACCTGCATTAATCATACTTTTTATTTGGAAAAGAAAATTACTCCCCGATATTAAAACGATTCTTATATCCGTATTTATATTTTTGTTATCATTTTTTCCACAAATACTTTTTGAGGTGAGGCACCCCGGAGTACTGAGCGGGCCTCTCTCTCAATTTCTTTTTCAGGAGAAAAGTTTTAGTTTGTCTTTCTGGGAGATGATTAGTTCCCGCCTGCCATTTTACTATTCCGTTTTCTCGTCAAAGTTTTGGATAAACGGTGGCAATATCTTTGCGCCATTTTTGATTTTGGTGACACTTTATCTTATTGCCAAGAAAAAAGATATTTTCAAAAACGAGAAATTTATTGTCATATCCACTTTTGCAGCGACCCCATTTTTGGGTGGTTTATTTTTTAGTGGAAATAACGGTAATTTATACGACTACTATTTTACCGGATATTATTTTGTATTTATTTTACTTTTCTCGTACCTGGTAACAAAAATTGCCAGGGGAACGGCGGGTAAAATTATTGCGATTCTATTTTTAGGAATATTTATTTATAAAAATATGGCCGAGTATAAAAAAGCATATTTATTGAACGTAAACGACTACAAGACAATTGTTTTGAATAGACAGATGGCAGCCATAGACTGGATTTACAAAGATGCAAACGGACGTGAATTCAATGTTGACGAATATGTACCGCCGGTTATCCCGTATGCCTATCAGTACTTATTCCAATGGTTGGGGGAAGTAAAATATAAGGCTCAACCACTTACTAAAAATGTGGACTTACTTTATACTTTATATGAAGTTGATCCTGATCACCCTGAAAGGTTACAGGCCTGGCTTGATAGACAAAAAGGAATAGGGACAGTTTTGGAAGAGCAAAAGTTTGGCGGAATTGTTGTCCAGGAAAGACAAAGAATTAAATGAGACCGTATTTAAGTGTAGTGATACCGGCTTTTAACGAAGAGATAAACCTTAAGCGGGGAGTCTTGGACAGTGTTTATGAATACCTGAAAAATAAAAATTTCTCCTGGGAAGTAATAGTTTTGGATGACGGATCTTCGGACGGGACAATTTCATATGTTGAAAAGTTTACCAAAAGCCATAAGAATTTCTTCTTGAGACGCGAGCCTCATAGGGGTAAGGGCGGAACAATTATGGCAGGTGTTGAGGCAGCCGGCGGTGAATATATTCTCTTTACCGACATGGATCAATCAACCCCAATGGATCAGTTTGATAAGTTTTTACCTAAACTGGAAAAAGGCTATGACGTGGCAATTGGAAGTAGAACCGGCAGACCGGGACAACCATTGATAAGGAAAATAATGGCTTATGGATTTGTTATCCTTAGGACTCTGATTTTAAGATTGCCATATAAAGATACCCAATGCGGATTTAAAGTATTTAGTAGCCAAGCCGCAAAAGATATATTTAAAAGGATGCAAATATATCGCATGAACTCGGTTTCCAAGATGGGGTCTGTCACTGCGGGATTTGATCTTGAGGTTTTGTATATTGCCAGAAAATTAGGATTAAAAGTCGCCGAAGTTCCGGTTGAATGGTATGAGTATGGTCAACGCAAAGAGGTTAATCCTATTATGGATTCAATCGAGGGGCTCCGGGGGCTTCTTATGGTTCGTATAAACGCGATCAAGGGTAAATACAAAGTTTAAAGGAGTGTCTGGCTTTGAGGACTTCCATAGTGATACAATTAGGCATGTCTTCCAGGATTTCGGTTGTAATTAACACCCTGAACGAGGAGAAAAACATCAAAAGGGCAATTTTGTCAGTTAAGAAGCTGGCGGATGAGATTGTTGTTATCGACATGGAGTCAGATGACAAAACCAGGGAGATTGCCGAAAGTCTCGGAGCTAAAATATTTACACACAAGAAAACAGGATACGTAGAGCCTGCAAGAAATTTTGCTATCGGGAAAGCGACAGGTGATTGGATTCTTATTTTAGACGCAGACGAAGAAGTTTCCCAGGGTCTGATCCCGGAGATTCAAAAAATCCTAAAAAATTCTAAAGCAGACTACTACCGGATTCCCAGAAAAAATATTATTTTTGGACGCTTCATTAAACATTCACGTTGGTGGCCGGACATGAACATACGCCTTTTCAGAAAAGGTTTTGTTTCCTGGAATGAAATTATTCACACAGTTCCCTTAACCCAAGGTGTGGGAGAGGATTTTCCGGAAAAAGAGGATATTGCAATAATCCATCACAATTATGACTCCATAGAGGAGTATCTGGAGCGCATGAATCGTTACACAACTCACCATGCAAAGATAAAGATTGATGAAGGTTATAAATTTTCCTGGAAAGATATTATGGTTAAACCTATGGCGGAGTTTTTGAGCCGCTATTTTTATGGACAGGGTTATAAGGATGGACTTCATGGACTGGCTCTTTCCTTGCTGCAAGCTTTCTCGGAGTTTATTGTTTATCTTAAAGTTTGGCAAACAGGTAAGTTCGAAGAACAGGATTTGAAGTTGAGTGAAGTAGCATCACTTTTTCGTGAGCAAGAAAAAGATTTACACTACTGGCAATCAAACTCTTTCGTTAATGAGGGCGGGGGTTTACTTGATAGGATACGCAGAAAACTAAAGATCTAAAATGTCCAAATCTCCAAAAGTATCAATCGTTATTCTGACAACCAATGCACTTAAAATGACGCAGGAACAGTTGGTAAACATTGCCGAACTTGAAGTAAAAGATTATAACCCGGAGTGTCTGGTAGTTGATAACGGCAGCAGCGACGGAACGGAGGACTCTCTCGGTAATTACAAACTTCCCAACATGGATTATAAGTTCATAGAAACCGGAGCGAATCTTGGATTTGCCGGCGGAAATAATATCGGCATAAAGGACGCCCTGGAAAGAGGTTCCGATTATGTAATTTTGATGAATAACGACTTGATACTGCCCAAAGACATTGTTACTAAATTGGTAGATTTTATGGAAGATCACAAGGATGTTGGCCTAGCATCACCGAAAATGTATTTTGCCAAGGGCTATGAATTTCATAAAGACAGATATCAAAAAGGGGAGTCCGGAAAAGTATTCTGGTATGCAGGTGGCCAGATTGACCGAGAAAACGGTTATTCATCACATAAAGGAGTTGACGAGGTTGATACAGGTCAATACGACAAGGTCATGGAAACTGATTTCGCAAACGGAGCATGTGTTATTGTCAGACGTGAAGTGTTTGAGAAAGTCGGATATTTGGATGCCTCATTTTTCTTGTACTGGGAGGATGCCGATTTTAGCGAAAGGGTAAAGAAAAATGGGTACAGAGTAATATATTATCCCGGCACCCACTTGTGGCATAAAGTGTCTTCTTCGACCGGTGGAAGCGGAAGTCCGACGAACGATTATTTTTTGACCAGAAACAGATTGTATTTTGCAAAAAGACATTTAAGTTTAAGAGCGAAATTTGCAATTTGGAGAGATACTTTAAGACTTGCTTTTAAAGGCAGGCTTTGGCAAAGAAAGGGAGCAATCGACGCAATTGCCGGAATAACCGGAATGGGTGCTTGGGCCAAAAGATAATAAATAATTTATGAATAATAATTTAAGTAAAAAAACAATTTCGGCAGTGGTCTTAATTGGAGGAAATTACGATAAAGATTTATTGAAAAAATGTCTTGATTCGCTGGCGTGGTGCGACGAGATAGTAAAAGTTGAAACCGAAAATATAAAGGGAAGTTTTTCCGAATGGAGAGATGAGGGAGCAAAGATGGCTAAAAGTGACTGGGTATTTTATGTAGATAGTGATGAAGAGGTAACAAGAGAGTTGAGGATAGAGATTGAAAAAGAAATAGATGGTGGAGATTTTGTCGCATATGCAATTCCCCGTAGAAACAGATTCCTGGGACACGTAATGCATTGGGGGGGTTGGTACCCGGACTACGTACTAAGGCTCATCAGAAAAGATAAACTAAAAGGATGGTTCGGGGAACTGCACGAGCAACCTTTAATAGATGGCGAGACAAATCACCTTAAACATCCGCTTTTGCATGACAGCCATAGGAATCTTCATGACATGGTTGAAAAGACAAACAAATGGTCTGAAATTGAAGCCAAACTTTTGTATGAATCAGGACACCCAAAAATGAATTTTTTCAGATTCTTCTCGGCCGGGTTTAGGGAGTTCTGGAAGAGAGCAATTGTAAAGTTGGGGTTTTTAGATGGAACTGTCGGAGTAATTGAAATAATCTATCAAATGTACAGTCGTTTGATCACATATTCAAAGCTTTGGGAAATGCAACTGAAATCTCAAAAAAAATGAAAGCAGCGATATTTAATCCTTATTTAGATACGTTAGGTGGAGGCGAGAGATATACTCTAACTTTTGCCAGGGTTTTGGTAGGGGCTGGGTACTCCGTAGACTTGGAATGGAAAGATGAGGGTATTAAAAAGACCCTGGAACAGAGGTTCGGGATGAATTTCGATGGTATAAATATAATTCCGGATATCAAAAAAGGCGACGGCTACGATCTTTGTTTCTGGGTTTCAGACGGAAGCATTCCGATAATGCACGCAAGGCGGAACATTCTTCATTTTCAGGTTCCATTCCGCGGGGTTAAAGGTAAAAGTTTAATGAATAAGATGAAACTTATTAGAATTAATAAAATTGTCTGTAATTCCGGGTTTACGAAAAATATTATTGATAAAGAGTTTGGTGTCGATAGCGTTGTCTTATATCCACCGGTTGATACCAAAAGTTTTAAATCCAAAAGAAAAGAAAATATTATTCTATATGTCGGGAGATTTTCAAAAATACTTCAAGGTAAAGGACAAGAAACTTTAGTATCCGCATTCAAGGATCTTTTTGACAAAGGATTTCAGGAATGGAAACTTGTTTTAGCCGGTGGAACAGAAGTTGGGGCAGGTAATTTTGTGGAAGAGCTAAAAGAGCTTGCGGAAAAGTACCCTGTCGAAATTATTGAAAGTCCTGATTTTATTACACTTAAAAATTTGTATGGGAATGCAAAAATATTTTGGAGTGCCTCCGGATTTGGTCAAAACGAAAATGAGACTCCCGAAAAAATGGAACATTTCGGGATTACAGTTGTAGAAGCAATGTCTGCGGGAGCTATTCCTATTATATTTAACGGGGGAGGTCATAGGGAAATCGTAGAAGACTCGGTTAACGGATTAATGTGGGAGAGTCCCGGAGAGTTGGTGAGTAAGACGGCAGATCTGATTAAAAACACCAAAGAGTACCGTTTACTGGAATTGAATGCAAAAAAGAAGGCGGAAGAATATTCATTATTCAGCTTTGAAAATGAAGTTCTTTCATCTATACTTCAAAAATAAGAAATGAATAAAAACACAGTTTCGGTGGTAATACCAAATTATAACGGAGAAAAACTTTTGGAGAAAAACTTGCCATACCTCCTAAAGGCTAAAGAAAATCCCGCCAATAATATTATAGAAATAATTATCGTAGATGACGGGTCAATCGATGAAAGCACTAAACTAATTACCAAAAATTTTCCTGAAGTTAAACTTATTAAACACAAAATTAACCGTGGATTTTCGGCCGCGGTCAATACCGGTGCGAGAATGACTAAAGGCAGTTTAATACTTCTTATAAATACCGATGTGATTCCGTCCGTAAATTTTCTTGAACCGGTTTTTAAACACTTTGACAATGATAAGGTTTTTGCAGTCTCACTTCATGAGGAAGGATTTGGCTGGGCAAAAGGCGGTTTTTACGGAGGATTTATAGAATTATCCATGGGGGAAGAATCGGCCAGCTCCCATCATAGTTTTTATGTAAGTGGCGGAAGCGGAGTTTTCAGGAGAGATTATTGGATGAAATTAACAGGAATGGATGAAAAGTTGTTTTCGCCTTTTTATTGGGAAGATATTGATATTTGTTACAGGGCGGAAAAGCGGGGATATATTAATATGTGGGATCCGGACGGAAAAGTGGTTCATCATCATGAGTCAACAGTCAGTAAGTTCCCGAAATCATACGTAGGAAGAATCAGAGAACGAAACCAACTCCTTCTTATTTGGAAAAATATCCACAGCCCCAAACTTATCCGCAATCATATCGCCGGAATTTTCCGAAGGGTTTTAAGACACCCGGGCTATATAAGGATTGTTTTAATGGCACTGGGAAGACTGGGAATAGCCTTAAAAGAAAGGAAAAAAGAAATAAAGTTAAGCAAGGTATCGGATGAGGCAATATTCATGAATTTCAGATGATAAAAGAACCGGATCTTTCAATAGTTATCGTCAATCTTAATACGGAGGATCTGACGTTGGGATGTGTGAGATCCATAGAAAAAGAAGCAAAAAATTTATCATTCGAAGTTATATTAGTTGATAACGGTAGCAATGACGGGTCAGTTGAGAGTTTCAAAAAGTTAAAAGAGGAAGAATATTGGAAGAACAAATTTACCTTAATACTAAACGGTAGTAATACAGGTTACGCCAAAGCAAACAATCAAGGTATCAGAGTGGCTAGGGGAGAATATGTCTTGCTCTTAAATAATGACACATTGGTTCACAAAGATGCATTACAAAACCTGCTTAAGTTTGCAAACGATACACCTGACGCAGGTGTAGTCGGATCCAAACTTATGAATATAGACGGTACTCTTCAAATGTCTTGCTACCACTTCCCAACCATTTCGAATGCCATCAAAGAATATTGGTTTGGAAAAAAAGGCCTTTTTGAAAAATTTGCACCGAGAGTAGATAAAGCCGTCACGGTAGACTCGGTCGTAGGGGCATCATTCCTGATTACCTCCGAGGCAAAAAAAAGAGTGGGGGAACTGGACGAACGCTACTTCGCTTACTTTGAAGACATTGATTACTGCAGACAAACATGGAAGAGTGGTCTAAAAGTATACTATCTTCCAAACTCCGTAATTACCCATTACCATGGTGCGACATTTAAAAAATTGGCAAACGAGAGGGAAAGGTGGAAGAAGTTGATTCCCTCAAGCAAAATTTATCATGGAGTGTTTAAACATTATGTACTTAATACGATCCTGTGGACTGGGCAAAAATGGCAAAAAATAGTATCGGTAAAGAAAAATAACAGGGATTAAGTTATAGTAAGTAGAAATGAGAAAAAAAATATTAAGTAATTTACCTTATTTAATCGGAGTTGTCGTAATCTTAGCCCTTTTTTCTCTAAGGTTTATTAACCTAAAAACACTTCCTGTATTTGCCGATGAAGCGATCTATATCCGTTGGTCCCAGGTAATGAGGGCCGAACAGACACTTAGATTTTTACCTCTTTCTGACGGAAAACAACCTCTTTTTATGTGGGTGGTTATTCCGTTCTTCAAACTTTTCCGAGATCCCCTTGTAGCAGGAAGAATGGTTTCCGTACTTTCCGGTTTGGGTACAATGGTGGGAATTTCGCTTCTTTCTTACCTACTTTTTAAAAACAAAAAAGTATCCTTATTAGCCGCATTTTTCTATGTAATATCACCATTCACTTTCTTTTTTGACCGGTTAAGTCTGGCCGATTCCATGCTTTCGATGTTTGGCATATGGACTTTTATTTTTAGTTACTTGGCAATTCGATATAAAAGATGGGACTTGGCAATGCTTTCAGGATTTACCCTTGGAGGCGCTTGGCTAACGAAATCGCCCGCACTTTTTTTCGCATTAATGATTCCCTCTCTTTGGCTTTTTGTTAATTGGGACAAAACCCTTAAAAAAAACTTCTTTATTTTTATTAAGATATTGGCTTTATGGCTGGTAACGGTTTTTATCGGTTATGGTTTTTATAATATCCTTCGTTTAGGACCAAATTTCCACCTAATTGCATCCAGAAATATGGATTATGTGTACCCGCTAAATCACTTTTTGGTCAGTTTCTTTGATCCTTTGAAGACATTCCTGTTAGCCTCGGCAAGATGGATAGTCGCGATGGGTCCGTGGCCACTACTTATTGCCGCAATACTTGGCTTTATCTTTAATTACAAGAAACATAAGAAAGCCGTATTGGTATTACTGGTTTGGTTCTTGGCCCCGGTACTTATTCAATCCGAGTTTGCCAAAACTTTTACTGCGCGCTATATCTTTTTTTCAATTCCATACCTCATTATTCTTTCGTCATCGGTGGTTGCAGCGAAATTTAATAAATGGGGGAACGTGGCGATCTGCGGACTATTGTCAGTTTTTGTAATAGTATCGGGAATTTTTAATTATTATTTATTGACGGATCCGGCAAAAGCCAAATTACCAAGAAGTGAAAGATCGGGTTATTTGGAAGAATGGACCGCCGGTCATGGGATAAGAGAAACTGCAAACTTCTTAATAGAAGAGCAAGCGGCGCATCCGGAAGAAAAAATTGTGATTGGAACAGAAGGATATTTTGGGACACTTCCGGACGGGCTTCAAATTTATCTCAATAGATATCCTGAGATAACTGCAATTGGAGTCGGTTTAACTTTTGATACCGTGCCGCCACCACTTATTGACGCTAAAGCATTTGGAGATAGGACCTACCTTTTGGTTAACGCATCAAGATTTTCCGGTAATGCCGCGTACTTGGGTTTGATGAAAGTTAAAGAGTTTCCTAAGGCTCTAAAACCCAACGGTACGCACGACTCACTGCTTTTATTTGAGGTGACGAATGAAGCACTTAAAAATAAAGTCAATTTGGGAAAGCCTTAAAAGATTCCTTCCGATAATTTTCATAACCGCTCTGGCGGTATTTCTTCGATTCTATTTGCTTGAAAAAAGAATATCTTTCGATGCCGACCAAGAAGAAATTGCGTTTAAAGCAAAAGAAGTTCTGTCGGGAAACCCGGTTCTTCTGGGACCGAAAACAAGTTTGGGTGGCTTTTCGATAGGACCGGGATTTACATATCTTTGGGCAATATTTAGTTTCTTTTTGAAGGGAGATCCCACGTCAGGTGCATACCTTTCGGTTATTTTGGGCGTTTTCTTTGTGGTTGTGGCATATTTTGTTTTGAAAGAAATATTTTCAAAATATATTGCACTGGCCATTTCTATCATCCTAGCTCTGTCGGTTGGTTTAATTACATGGGATCAAAATCCCTGGGCACCCTCACTGTTTTATTTGTCTGAACTTCTTGTTTTTTATGGAGTTTATATCTCGAACAAGAAAAAGTACGGTTTAGCTCTTGTGGCTTTGGGACTCGCAATGGGATTCCAATCGCATTTTGCAATTTTTCTCCTGGTTTTGCCGATCTTCATATATTTACTTATTTATAAACCTGTTTTCGAAAAGAAAAGTATTGCTGTTTCTCTATTAATTATTATTTTCTCGGTTTTACCTGTAATTATTTACGATCTAACTCACGGATTTATCAACCTACAAAGGCTTATGTCAATTTTCAGTTTGGGGACCGAAGGAGTAGCCCCCGCAAAAATAAAATTATTTACAACACTTGTCTCAAATTCGATAAATATTATTTGGGTCGATTTCCCGGGGTATATTAAGTATATAATTTTCTCTCTATTTATACTGATTTCTTTTTGGGGAATATTTAAAGATAAAAAACAGCGCCCGCTTTTAATTCTCTCGAATTTGTTTTTGTTCCTTCCGTTTTTTATTTTCCTTTTCTATAAATCAAGTTTTTCGGAATATTACCTGATGACGGCTGTTGTGCCATTTTTGTTTATTTTGGGATATGCCCTTTCTTTTATACGCAGTAGGCTTTTGGTTTTTATTTTGGTCGGGACTATTGGTATCTTGAGTATTAAAAGCTTTACCACGATAACTAGACCGATGAATCTTTTCGCAAAGAAACTTATAGTACAGGAGATTGTTAAAAGAGGAGGGCAGGGTGGGTACGGGGTTTCCATAAGCACACGCCCCGGTTTTAACTTTGGTTACGGGTACATATTTGATTACTATAATTCGAAACCGGATATTCCTCCCTTGAGGGGTCAACGGAAGATTTTTACAATAATCTCCCCACCAAAATATGATGGAATAGAGTCATTTATTGAGGTGGATGGTATCGGTTTAAGGTGGGAGGGCGATGTTGGTTTTTAGTATGCTCATAAAATGGTAAAATTGAAGCTGTGAACGAAGAACACCGGGAATCTCATCTGGATCCCACCGCGGAAATAAGTCTTGATACCGTAAAACAAAGGTCCGTAAAAGGAGTTGTGGCCTTAACAGGCAGGTATTTTGTGCTTTATGCAATAACCCTTGGAGCTCAGGGAATCTTGGGGGCACTTCTGACAACAGCTCAATTTGGGGTTTTTGGTATCGTTTCGGCGATAATCAACTTCCTTGTTTACTTTTCCGATATAGGACTTGCCGCAGCCTTAATTCAGAAAAAGGAGAAAGTGGATGAGGATGACCTTAAAACCACTTTTACGGTCCAGCAAATACTGGTATTGACCCTTCTGACCTTGATTTTTGTTTTTTCTTCCAAAATCCAAAGATTTTACAATCTGGATCAATCCTCGATTTATTTTATTCCCCAGGTTTTGGAAAACCTGGTTTATTCGTTAGTAGCTGTGTTTTTGGCCTGGAAGGGTTTTGGGATCACAAGTTTTACAATTGCGGTATTGGTGCGTGGGGTAGTAGGGCTTTTCTCTTTATATATTTTTCAACCCTGGAAGCCTTCTTTTACGATTTCGCGGAAATCACTTTCAAAACTTCTAAAATTTGGCATACCTTACCAAATAAACACCTTTATCGCAGTTTTGAAAGATGACGGTTTGACTTTAGTATTAGGGAAAATCATAGGCATTGGTCCCTTGGGAATTTTGGTATGGGCGCAGAAGTGGATTCAAGTGCCTTTGAGGGTAGTACTTGATAATGTTACAAAAGTGACCTTTCCTGCTTTTTCCAGAATGCAGGATGATAAAGAATCTTTGGAAAAAGCAGTCACAAAGTCGGTTTTCTTTACAACTGTTTTGGTATTTCCGGCCACCGTCGCAATACTTATTCTTTTCCCGATAGTAACAAACATGATTCCAAAGTATAACCAATGGCTTCCGGCTATTTTCCCGCTGACACTATTATCTATAAACGTATTATTTGCCGCAGTAACGACACAATTGACAAATCTCCTGAACGCAATCGGTAAAATTAAGATTACCTCCGGACTAATGGTAATGTGGACAGTCCTTACTTGGGTATTTGTTCCTATATTGGCTAAAAAATACGGGGCTGACGGTGCGGCTGCGGGTTACGCTTTGGGAAATATGTCAACTTTTCTTTGACTGAGGCGGCGCTAAAACCATTTTTTGCATCGGTAGTCATGGGTATAACACTTTTAGTTCTGAGATCAATGCTTCCCGCAACTCCGGCAACTCTTGGAGTCCTGATTGTGACAGGAGCAGTTCTTTATACGCTTTGTATACTCGCACTTGTCGGCGTATCTTTAATTGAGGATGCTAAAAAAACTTTTTCAGTTCTTCTCAAAAAATAGTTTTCAGAAATATCTGCTTATTATTTTGGGAACAATTACCTGGGCATTAACTATGGCCAGGAGCGGACTTTGTTGGAATGATGGCTGTACCGGAGGGTTGGGATTTTGGGGTGCAAACGGACATGACGGAATTTGGCACATTGCGCTTTCAGAAAGTTTATCTAAGGGAAGTTTTTTGATGCCGATTTTTTCAGGACAGGGTATAGAGAATTATCATATTGGTTTTGATCTTTTGTTGGCCCTTTTTCATAAAATTTCATTTATACCGATACCTAATTTATATTTTCAGGTGATTCCTCCGGTTCTGGCATTTTTGGTCGGCCTTTTGACTTATAAATTTGTTTTGCTTTGGACCCGTTCGGAGAAAGCTTCGCTTTGGTCAACCTTTTTTGTATATTTTGGAGGAAGTTTCGGATGGTTGGTTTCATTAATTAGAGGACAGGGTTGGGGAGGGGAAAGTATTTTGAAATTGGATGAGAAATTCAGTAGATGGATATTTTTACTTTGTGTTTTAAGTTTCGGGATACTAATTGAAATAAAAGTCTACGCCGGAATTCTGGCATTGGGAGGGCTAATGGTTGCGGGTGTTTACTCATTAATTATCGAAAGAAAGTCATTGATTATTAAGGTCTTTTTTACGGCACTTATTATCTCTTTTGCTATCTACATTCCTTTTAATAAATTGTCGGGGAGTCTTATTGCCTGGCAACCGTTTTGGTTTCTGGAGTCAATGGTTGGGGCTTCGGATAGGTTCTACGCCCCCAAACTTGCTGAAGCGATGCTTGCTTACAAAAGCCAGCCGGTAATCGGTAAGTTTGTTTTGGCCTATGGTCTGACATTTGTGCTTTTTATCGTTGGGAACATGGGTACCAGAATATTGTTTCTTTTGCGAAAAATCAGACTAAACGATAAAGTGGAAATTTTGATTTACCCTATTATCGCAGCGGGAATAATCATCCCGACCCTGTTTGTACAGGAAGGAACTCCCTGGAACACTATTCAATTTTTTTATTATTCATTATTTTTTACTTCGATTTTGTCGGGTGTCGTTATTGGAAAGTGGACAAAGTCTTCCAGGCTTAGCGCTTTTATTAAAACGCTGGTGATTTTATTGACTATTCCTACGACAATTTTTACATTGAAGGATGTTTATCTTACAGAAAAACCACCAGCGGTTTTACCTGCAACCGAGACAGAAGCCTTGAATTTTATTAGTAGACAGCCTGACGGGGTGGTTCTTACATATCCCTTTGATGAGGTAAAATCCAAGAATGCCGTTTCTCCAAGTCCGCTTTCCGAATATGTGACGACAGCTTATGTATCGGCATTTTCCGGGAAGCAGGTATTTTTGGAAGATGAAATGAACCTTGATATTATGCAGTATCCCTGGCGAGAAAGAAGATCCTTAGTTGGTAACTTCCTAAACACTCTTGATATAGATTCGGCAAAGACTTTCCTGGAAGAAAATAATATTAAATATGTCTATTGGCTAAAAGACCAGCATGCAAGGATAGGGGATAAGGAGCTAAATATGACACTCATATTTAGTAATAGTGATGTCACGGTTTTTAAGGTAAATTAGGATATGAGAAGCAAAATAACTTGGCTAAAAGGTAAACTGTCATTACTTGTCCAAAAAAACTTTTTCTGGTTTCTTTTGATTATTCTTGTTACCATTCCCACCTTTTTAAACTTAACGAGGTCCGGGTTTTTCCCAATGCAGGACGACCTACAGGCTTTTAGGGTGTACGAAATGGATAAGTGCTTTCAGGATATACAGTTTCCCTGCAGATGGGTTCCGGATGCCGGTTATCAATACGGCTACCCCCAATTTAATTTTTATCCTCCGCTCCCTTACTATCTTGGCGCAACTATGCACAGGGTTGGTGTTCAATATATCGATGTTGTAAAAATACTGTTTATTTTAGGCTATGTTCTTTCCGCGTCTACTATGTATGTTTTGGTCAACGAACTCCTGAAAAGTAAATGGTCGGGATTTGTTGCTTCAATTCTTTATACATATATTCCTTATAAAGCCGTTGAGGTATATGTGAGGGGGGCTTTAAGCGAATTTTGGGCTCAGATATTTTTCCCTTTAATTCTCTGGGCGATATATAAACTTATAAAAACCGGAAGATTGAAATATTTAATTTGGATGCCTGTTTCAATTTTTTTCCTGATGACAACGCACGTTCTTATGGCGATGATTTTTGCCCCGGTTGCCATAGTTTGGGCTCTCTTTTGGCTAATTGAAAGTAAAAAGAAAAACTTGGGTAAGATATTTTGGGGTGGGGTATTGGGATTTGGTTTATCTGCATTTTTCGTATTGCCGGTTCTTTTTGAAAAGCAATTTGTACATAGTGAGGGAATTTTATCCGGTTATTTTGATTACCGCCAGCATTTTGTCAGTTTATACAAACTTTTTGTTTCCAGGGAGTGGGGTTATGGATCATCAGGATTTCCAAATGAAAAATTGAATCTATCTCTTGGAACCATCCAATGGCTCCTCGGGTTGGTTGCGGCTCCAATATTGGCGATTATGAATTTAAAGAAAAACAAAAAGATATCAATTTTGACGTTAGGTATTTCGGCAGCGGCCTTGGTTAGTATTTTTATGATTCATATGAAATCCAGTTTTATATGGGCGAAACTTCCGTTTTTATGGTATTTGCAATTTCCATGGAGGTTTTTGGCTGTTTCTATATTTTTGATTTGTCTTGCGGCGGGTACCGCAGTTTATTTAATTCCCAAAGGAAAGCACATTTTAGGAGGAATATTGATTTTGGCTGCCGTTTTACTAAGTGTTGGTTTTTATGTTCCCAAAGATTGGTTGACTATTAATGACTCCGAAAAGTTTTCAGGAGTTTCCTGGCAAAAACAACTTACGATAAGTATTTTTGACTACCTCCCGATATATGCAAAACTTCCGCCGATTACACCTGCACCTGAAGTCCCCGAAGTTTTAGAGGGTACTGCACTCTTTTCTTCATATGACAAGGGTAGCGATTTTCAGAAAGGTGTAGTTGTGGTTGAAAAAGATGCTTTAGTAAGGCTCCCGTTATTTGATTTTCCCGGAATGGAAGTCAGAGTTGATGGGGAAAAGGTGGCTCATATAAATAACGACTGCCGAGGCCAGGAATTTTGCCTTGGCCTCATTACTTTTACGGTACCAGCCGGGCAACATTTGATTGAGGCAGAATTGACGGACACCCCGATAAGAAAGATAGGCAACTATCTGTCGCTTATAAGTATTGGCGTTATAATTTGGTTAATAATCAAAAAGGATGCTAAAAAAACTAAATAAATACTGGCCTTACATAATTATTTTCGGATTGAGTTTTATGGTCGCCTGGCCACTTCTAAGAACCGGATATTTTTCCCATCAGGACGATTTGCAAATAATTCGGATTTTTGAAATGCGAAAATGTTTTACCGATTTGCAAATTCCTTGCCGTTGGGTTTCCGATATGGGGTGGGGAAACGGATTTCCTTTGTTTAATTTTTATGGCGTATCTACTTATTACTTCGCTGCAGTTTTAAGCTATGTATTTGGTTTTATCGGAGCCTCTAAAGCACTTTTTTATATTTCGCTGGTTGCAGGCAGCTTTGGAATATATTTACTCGGAAAAAATCTTTGGGGCAAGTGGGCAGGGTTAGCCGCGGCAGTTCTTTACATGTTTGCTCCTTACAAAGCTCTCGATGTATATGTCAGGGGGGCACTTGCGGAAAGTTTTGCATTAAGTATTGTCCCGTTTGTTTTTTATTTTGGATACAAATTAATTACTTCTGATGAGAATAGAAAATACGGTGCCCTGTTTGCTCTTTCCGTTTTTGTTCTTATGGTTACCCACAACATCATGGTTATTATATTCTTGCCGGTACTGATCGTTTGGTTGATTTATTGGTTATATTTAGGTAAATGGAAAAAAATTAAAGATGTAGTTGTTCCCTTGGTTTTGGGCATCGGTCTTTCAGCGTTTTTTATTCTTCCCGCGTTTCTTGAAAAAAATCTGGTCCAGACGGAATCTTTGTTGCGTTTTGAATTGGATTTCCGTGCCAACTATTTAAAAGCGGGTCAGCTTTTTGTTGACCGTATTTGGGGATACGGAACTTCCATACCGGGGCCAGAAGGAGGAATGAATTTCCAAATTGGGTGGCCACATTGGTGGCTGGCTATAGCTACAATACCTGCCATTCTTTTTACGAAAGCCAAAAAACACATAAAAGTTTTGGTGGCACTGCTACTGGCAGCATTCACACTATCTATATTCATGACACATAACAAATCAACATTTATTTGGGTTAATTTACCCATACTTAAGTATTTTCAATTTCCATGGAGGTTTCTGTCTCTTTCGATTTTTACAGCCGCGATGCTTGGAGGATTTGTGGTTTCTGCAATAAAAAATAAATGGCAAATTTATATGAGTTTTTTGATAATAATTCTTTCGATTGCTTTTAATTGGAATTATTTTAAACCAAAAACATTTTATTCTATTGACGACGGACAAAAACTGTCCGGAGAGATGTGGGAAGCTCAAAGAAAAGGTGCTCTTTTGGATTATTTACCCAAAACTGCATTGGAACCCCGCGAGGCGGCTCCCGATAGCCCCCTAATTAAATCGGGTAATGCTGAAATAACCGGTTTTTCCAACAGGTCTGATAGTTGGGAGTTCACAGCCAAAGCACTTGATAAGTCCGAAGTTGAAGTTCCGGTTTATTATTTCCCAAATTGGAAAGTTTTTGTTAATGGGGAAGCATATCCTTTTTCATATGAGAACGTTTTAGGAAGAATTGCTGTAACTTTGGATGCCGGAGAATATAGTGTAAAAGGGAAGTTTGAAAATACACTTTTAAGGACATTTGCTAATACAATAACAATTGCAAGCTTGGGGGGACTTTTGGCCTTTACTTTATATGGAAAAAATAAGAAAAAACCTGAATAAATTTTTAATTCCTGTCATTTTGCTTCTATCAATTCCTGCAATCAGGTATCTCTTTGATTATGGATTTTTTGGTGTTTCTGACGACCTTCACATTGCCTGGCTTTATGAAATGGATAGAGCTTTTAAAATGTTCCAGATTCCACCCAGGTTTGTTCCCGATTTGAGTTTTGGCTTTGGCTATCCGCTTTTTAATTTTGTATATCCGCTTCCGTTTTACTTTGGGGAAATATTTCACCTGTTGGGTTTTTCGCTGGTAGATAGTGTCAAAATTGTTTTTGGCTTATCTGTTCCCTTTTCAATGTACTTTATGTACAAATTCCTGAAAGAGTTTTTACCCCATGAGCTGTCGTTGGCAGGTTCAGTACTTTATGTTTATGCACCCTACAGGGCAACCGAAATTTTTGTACGGGGGACGATAGGGGAGATAGTGGCATTTGCAATAATCCCCGTTGTTGCACTTTCGTTTGTAAAGTTAACAAGTGAGAGGACGTCAATTAAATGGATTGGAGTAACTGCAATTTCTGTTGCTACACTTGTATTGTCGCACAATATTATGGCTTACATGTTTATTCCTTTCGCCTTACTCCTTTTGGTTTCCAGAATTATTTTTATAGTTAAAAATAAAAAAGAGGCTCTCTTTAGAAGTTTTACCGGAATTTTGTTGGGCTTGACGTCGTCAATATATTTTTGGTTCCCGGCAATTTACGAGAGCTCTCTAATGCACTACGATACGGTTTTTAATTTTTATGATCACTACCCCGCACTCAAGCAGTTTATTACCCCTTATTTTGGCTACGGAGCATCAGTACCGGGGCCATACGACACAATGTCATTCTATTTCGGTATTACGGGGATTGCTGTAGTAGTTTTGGGTATGGTCCTTTTCTTACTTAAATTTAAAAAATATTCGCGTGAAGAAAAAATATTTTTCGGATGGGGAGTGATGATACTTTTGGTAAGCATATTCATGATGAATTTTCGCTCCGCATTTTTGTGGCGGAACTTGCCTCTTTTGCCATATTTTCAATTTCCCTGGAGATTTTTGGCAATGGTAGTTTTTTCCATACCCATACTTCTACTGGGGTTTTCTAAATATAAATTTGGAAAGATTCTTTCATTGGCGGTTGTGGTTGCCGCCATCGCACTTAATTTTAATTATTTTAAGACCAGCGAATATTTGGGCAGAGGGGATGGTTATTATATTGAAAGGTATATCCCGCTTCCGACAGCTTCCGAGGAGTACCGCAAAACCGGTGAGGAGTATTTAAGACTACCAAAGGGCACTAGCCAAAGACCCGACAAAAATTACCCCAGGGCTTATGCAGATGACCCGGCAATTACTGAGATTAAGGAAATCAATGCTCTTAATGCAGTAATCGTTACCGACTCTGAGGAAGGGTTTACATTTAATTACAGCAAATATTATTTCCCCGGTTGGTTTGCTAAAATAGATGAGGAGGAAGTTGAGATTTCTGCAGGGAAGCCGTACGGTCAGATTACATTCGAAATTCCTGCCGGGAAACATACGGTTGAGGTATATTATCAGGAGTCGCCAATGAGACTCTTATTTGACGCAGTATCATTATTCAGTCTGGGCACGGTAATATTACTGATACTGGCAAAAAAGAAAAAATGAAAAAAATACTGGTTTTGGCAATAGCACTGAGAGTTTTGGTGGCTGCTTTCTTATTTCACCCGGACATAAAGACATTTAACTTCCAAGCCTCGTTTCTGAAAAAAGGAGTTTTTAATATTTATACTTACCTGACCGAGAATAAGAAGAATCTTTCTTTAAAAGATGATTTTGTTTATTTTCCATTAACTTATTTTACCCTTGGAGTAAATCAGATTGTTACTTCTCCTATTTTGGGTGGCAATTTTGATGCATGGTTGGGAAACGCCGATTCAAACTCTTCAGTAACGGATCCTAATATTTTCAAATATTTACTGGTTCTGAAATTACCCTACCTAATCGCGGATGTAGCTATTGCCTTTTTACTTCTTAATTATTTAAGAGAAGTTTTGGTTGGGAGCATTGCCTCTTCTGGTTTTTGCTGCGATCTCGATGCCATTTTTGTCACCCCCGTTTTTTAAATCAACTTTGGTTTCCGGTCTCACAACCAGGATTTTTAATCCCGGCTTTAACGTAGGCTTCGGTGAATCGATAATTGTCGGTCTGGCACTTTATGCGGCTCTATTTTTCTATGCGTGGCTTATTGATAAAAAACCAATTCAATTCAACTATTGGATTTTGATTTTACTGATTATATTTTCATTTTCCCATTTCCATGTTGCTTGGTTACTCTGGATCGCTCCTTTTGTGGTGATGTTGGCAGTCAAAAAGCCGTCTCTCTCATGGCCACTATTTTTACTTGGCATAGTCGCATTATCTATTCCGCTTTTTTACCAAGACAGATCAATGACGATTTCTTTATATAGAGTCTATTCCACCTGGTTTGATCTTTTACCGACTCCTTTCACCGCAATTCAGAAGTTTTTCGATCCTTACAATTTACAAAGTATTTTACATTCACTTTTTGTCGGCGGAGCTTTGACGGTAAGCTATCTGATATTTAAAAAGGGAAAATCAGAATATAACAGATTATGAAATTAGATATGTCATCACAAATGCCACAAGCGAAGCTTGTGATCAAGTAAGGTAAAAAATTATATTATGAAAAAAATGATTTTATTGACGATAGTATCGGTTTTGGTTTTGGTATTTATTTTGCCGGTAGTCCTATCCCTGTCACTTAAAATGATTCCTAATAATGTTCAGCCCGGTTACAACCCGGATATAAGACTCTCTATTTATAAAGCACGGGATTTTACTCAAAAATTTGTAGCTAAGACAGACAACTTGACAGCAATCGGCTTGTCGATCCGTAATCCGAATTTGAAAAATAAATCGGACGTAATTTTTAATTTATATGATTCGGGGGTAACTTTGGTACGAACAGTTACAATTAGCGGAATGAATTTGGAGGACGGATCTTTTATAAAGTTTACTTTCCCCCCAATTACCGGATCACTGGGGAAAGAATTCAGTTTTACAATTTCATCTCCGGGTGCAGGACCTGAAGAGACGATTGAGGTATTCATTATTAACTCTAAAGATATTGCCTCAGGGATCACTGAGTATTCATATTTGGAAGAAACTCACGAAGGAGGCACTCCGATAGTTACTTATAGTAAGCCGCAAAGTAGGATGAGTACGGTAGCCGGGGTTTACTCTAATTGGTTTTCCAGACTTCTACATCTTCGTTCTCAAAAATCAGATTAAGGCCGTAGGCGGACGGTTCAATTATCGGCTTTACACTTTTCGGATAATATAAAATATTTGCGTTAGTTTCTTTAAAAGCTTCACTGACTGTTGTAAGATCTTTGTTTTCAAAGACCGTCTTTTTGGTTTCAAGTCTTGGCCTCCAGTTATAACCCATGATATCTGCCTGCTCATAATCGTCAAAATAAGTTCTTCTGGCGGAAAGAGCGGAAACGTAAGATGTGTCAAACCAGTCCCAAACGTTTTGGGTAGTATCTTTAAGATCTAAATACTGATTGTAGGGAGGAGTAAGTATAACGGTGTCCCCGGGTGTATTTTCTCTGATAAAGTCCAGGGCCACAATCTCGTTTTGAGAAATCTTTGCGAATGCCGGGCGTGAGTAAAATTCATTTAAAAGACCGATTTGGGTAGGAAGCATCAAGATAACAACAACCGGCGCAAGGATGTACCTTAATTTGGACGGTATTTTTGAAATTTGGATTCCGGCCAAAATTCCGAAAAGTAGAACGAAATATTGCAGGAATTGGCTGGTGTTACTGGCAACCCCTTTTTGCAAAAACAATAGAGGTAAGATAATTGAGATAACGATAGCAGCCTTGATAAATATATGGGTTTTAAGAAGTTCCCATAGACCTAAAAACCTCATTCCCAAGTTTCCGAAAAATAAAATCAGAAATCCCACACCTTCCAAAAATATAACCCTTTTCCAGTTGTGTTCATATATATAGGTTTGGCGCCTGAGTTCCCAATCCAATAAGTTTAAACGTGAAGGTTCAACAATCATGGTTCTGACATACCACCAGGGTTGAAATATCAAAAAAGAAGTAGAGCCGGATGTGTTTGGAAAATATAACAGGACGGATAGTAACCCGCTTATGAAAGCCAGAATTAATGTTTCAAATTTCCTCTCTTTAATTAGTTGCCAAAGCCCTGCAACTCCCAGGGAAATTAGCGCAACAACCCCGGCATATACTTTAAAACTGACCAGAGTTCCAAAAAGAAGTACACAAATTACAAAAAGTATCCTTTTAGCGGATTTGTTTTGCTGACTGTTTAAATTTAGATAAAAATAGATTGCCGCTAAAAAAATAAACCCCGAGATAATTTGCGGAGGATTGCCGCCCGCGCTTTGCGGTTGTGTAGCCCAAAAAATACTTTCGCCCCCTATCGTTCTTCCTTTAAGGTAGGTTACTATAAAGCCAAAACTCCCGGCAAAATATGTAAAAACCGTTGCCCAAATAGGTGCGGATTTACTTTTAGATAAACTTTTCGTTAAAAAGTATGCCGATGCACCCAAAAAAAGCGAGTAGAAAAATGGGAATATCCTGAAATATAAATTGAAATTGGAAATCCCTGTGTATTTACTCACCATGGCAGGTAGAACATCGCTGAAGAAGTGGTAATTAACAAGTTTTTCACCGGCAAAAATGGGATTTTCAAATGGCCAGCCCTTTTTAACCTCCTCCATAAGAGCAATGTGCCAGGGTCCGTCATGGCCGTGTGCGCTCCAGAAAAGCAAGTTTCCGTTTTGGGTTATTCCACTTGGTGAAATTACTGCCATCTGTCCTGCAATTCCCAACACAAAGACTGCAATTACAATAATTGTTTGAAGGTTAAATTTTATTTTAATATCTTTAATTGATCTGCCCAGAGGTTTGGCGACAAATATGGCGCAAAGAATAACAATCGGGACGATTAAAAAGGGAATATTAAGAACAATTAAAAGGTAGGAGACAAGGGTGAGAAAAGTAAAACCGACTATTCCCCCCATGAGTATTCTTTCCATCCCTAAAGTATATTACAATTGGAGTATGGGACGAAGATCAATCTTAATTCTTTTTGGGATCTTACTTCTGGGGCTTTTGATCAGAGTTTATAAAATAGAGTCTCTTCCCATGTATGGCGACGAGCTGACTATGGTTTACGATACTTATTCTATAAGTAAGACCGGAATGGATGCGACGGGACAAAAGTTACCACTGACTTTTAAAATGGGTGCGGGACGCCCCGGCGGTTATATTTATTTTTCGGTTCCTTTTGT